>Ga0172367_10001283_pt1 | contig 37044 bp, 38 predicted proteins | sample Lak10m_FD_114542 | JGI IMG/M metagenome (GOLD analysis project Ga0172367, IMG submission 114542) | Freshwater microbial communities from Kabuno Bay, South-Kivu, Congo - kab_022012_10m | ecosystem: Environmental > Aquatic > Freshwater > Lake | place: Democratic Republic of the Congo: South-Kivu... | reverse complement strand
TGATGAAATTCAATTACGTAATTCACCGTTTCGAGATCGCCGCCCATCTTCTTAATAAAGTCTTCATAAGCTTCTGCTATTTTTTGAGAGATTCCCATATGATCGACAATATTTACAGCATCTTTTTTCCTAAGTCGTGGAAAAAAGCGATTAAGACCGAATCGATATCAAAGGGTTCACCTTCCTTTTGTTTTAATTTAGCGTCTCGAATAGCTCTATTAGTTGTGGAAATAATGTGCTTCAAAGTATTTCCCTCCGGGTGTTTTTCTGGGTCTTGACCTACTTGCCACATAGAAAGCATAAACTCCTGTAAAGACTTTGGAGCTAGTTCAAAGAGATCTTTAAACGAAGAAACTTCCGGAGGTTTTAAAGAAGTACTATTCTCGTTAACTTTTTTATACGTCGAAGATTCATTTAAAATTCCTGCAAGTATTTGTAAACGGTTCCTATTCATTCTATTTGAAGTTTAAAAGTTTGGTTACTTATATATATAAGTATATATAAACATACTGAACAACTTAAATTTATTTGCTATGCGCCGCTCTTATTCTGACAAGTTTTCCTATGCAACTGATAATAAGCTCATTAACGTTATATCAGACCTTATACTAATGGAATCAATCTATCACCCTGGAGTCGGAGTTCACTCAAAGAGTATAACATCACCGACCTCACGCGGTAGAGATTTAATTATGGAGAACTGGATAACAGATCTAATAGACAAGGCGAAAGAAGTTCCTAAAATGTTAAGTAAGAATTTTAAAGCAGCCGAAAAATTATATAAAGAAGTGTCTCGCTTGGTAGAAGAAGCATACGAAGCTAAGCCGTTTTCTGCTAGTTTTATCGATAGTGTATTAAAAGCAAAAGAGTTTGGCAACATTCCTAAAGATCTTTCCATTTCAAGTTTGCAGGCCTTCATTAAATCCAACGCAGGCAATGTAGATCGTTCAATCACAGAATACACTGTACGTTCTACTAAAGGTATACCCGGCTTTGGCTACAAACCGGGCGAATCTTTTAGCACAAAGGTTATAGATATAGTTAATAAGATATTAGGAATAAATGTGTTATCTACAGGCGTACCGCTTACTCTTGCTATAATGCATTTTTCTGATACCATGGGACTCAATGGGTCTCGATTTTCTTTTTTGGCAATATGGACAGCCACAATGGTAATATGCTTAGCGTTAGGTAATACATTGCAAAAGATCCTACAGTACCGCGGATACGGTAATGGATACGAATCTATAGGAGATCGAGGCAAGTACGAGCCTGAGTCTGATCGACGAATAAATAAGAAACGTTAAAAAAAAATTAATTCTTAGTAACATAAAAATTGGTGTATGGGATCTGGTGAGGCTTTTAAAAGGTTTAAAGAAATATACAACAAAGCTCCTAAAGAACTACAGCAGCTTATAATGGCGACTAAAAACGCTCCTCAACGATCAGACCTGCACCCGGAAGGTAATACCCTTAAACACACAATGGTTGTTACAATGAGAGCCATTAATCAACATCCGGACGATATGGATCTGATAATGGCAGCACTGTTTCACGATTTAGGAAAACCCGAGACACTTAGTATTAACCCTTCTACAGGACATCCCACAGCCCATGGGCATGAAAATGAATCTGCTAAATATGTAGATAAGTTTTCGGATTTTATTTTCGATATGGGCGCACACCCGCTTGTGGTCAAAGATATAGTTGCAAGTCATATGGCGGTTAAAAGTCTAGATACGATGAAGACTCCGAAGCAAACTGAATTTTATGGTAAAAAGAATTTTCGCAAAATTCAAGATTTTGCTAAGCTAGACAAAGGCGGATGGTATTATCCGGCGTTAAAAGAAATAGTAGAAAATGTGATAAAAGGTATTCTAGTTAGATAAAAGAGATAGTGGTAGTATCGCTCCCCCCATCCGGCCTAACTGTGAAGAGATAATATGTATCAAAGTTGCATTTAAGAAGTAGTTTTCGTATTTTTGAAACAAAATTGAGTACATATGATCACTTCCAAAGAAGTTTACTACACTTTTCAATTTACAGAAGACCCGCAGGACCCGGTTCAGATCTTTCTGAATGAAGGGACAAATCCAGAACTTCACAAGACTTCTCCGCATTTATTAGCCAATGATGTAGCTAAATTTATAGCTTATATACGTATTACGAGTAGTTCTCCTTCCGGTTTTCTCTATCCTCCTAGTTTTACTTTTACACACCAGGTATTTAACTGGGCGGAGTTTGAGCTACATAATCTAGAAACTAATTTTTTATCTTATTAAAACAATTTATGTTATGATGAATGAAGATTTCTACTTATCTGTGGACCTGCTTGCAGCTCAGCTTGAACAGAGTATTGAAGATATTATACACTTTAAGTACACCTACAGCATTGAGCACCTTCAAGCTACAGTAATTCCCACTGGTGAAGCCGAGGATAAAATTAAAAGGCTTGACGCTGCGCGTATTGCCTTATTTGAACAACTTTTTTCATGATTTTTATACGGTTACTGAGAGGTGAGTCCTATATATGTGTATACGCATGTACTTAAAGACAGTATTAATTTATGAAGAGATTAACCCCTACCAGAGATCGAATTCTGGACGAAATTGCCGAAGCTGTATTCTATAAACTTCTTGAAGAAGGCGTAATCGATTACAACGGACAGTACGTAAATGAAGGATGGAAAGATAATATACGAAAAGGTATTAAAACAGCAGCAGTAGCCGCAACTCTAGCGCTCAGTCCACTAGCGGGCAGTAAAGCTCAAGCACGAGATGTTAAAGCTCCTGAGCAGACTTATCAAATGACACGGGATACGTCCACGCAGACAGCAAAAGACTCCGCACAAGTTGTGCAGGATTCAGTTAGTAGAGTTAATGACGCTATTACTAACTTTGTACAAGGAACAGGCGGTGAGTATTCAAGGCTCTTTGCTAGCCAGTTTTTTAAAGGCGTAAGTGTAGCTTCAATGGAGAAAGAGTTTTATGAGGACTTTAAGGTTCGCGGCTCTTTTACAGTAACGCTTCCGTACGGCAAAGCAAGGCTAGGGAGATCTCGGTCAGATCAGCCGTTATCCGTGTTTGTAATGTATGACTTGTCAAAGCCAAAATCGTCGCAAGTTCAATTAACCCTCTTAGGGACGACAGAGAGCATACCAGGCGCGTCAGGAGATAGTGATTCTGCAACGTTTGACCGGGTGCAGAATTCCGGTACACCGTTAGGGGATTTTATTATTGACCAAATTACTGCTCCTCTTGCTCAGCACAAGTGGGAAAGCGTACTTGAGAGGGTACTGCCAGTGTTTAAGGGTCAAATAAAGAATTTTGATGTAAGCCGGTATAAAAGAGTAATGGGAGAAAATGTGCTTAATACTCTAGATCGCACTCCGAAGGCTGTATACGACGCTACTATGAGGAAACTTGACTCGCTAGGCGGCGCTGGAAAACCTGCTATGCGACTGATAACGTTACTTAGAAATCCGGATCTTAATCCGGTCGCGGCTGTTAAGAACATTGATGGAATCTTTTGATTAACTTAACTTACAGGCTTCTCTGATTACCTAAATTAAGTTTTATTTACACATTTGAAAAATACTCATTATGGTGTTAACATTTTACTTTTTCCTAGGCGTTATGGCTCTTTTAATTGTTCAGGGTATTATCTGGGCAGTGTGGATTACTTCCAGAGTAAGCAAAACAGTCCGGACTAGTCACGGTCTACAATTAGACATGCAAGCAGAAGTAGCGGATATTCATCGACAGATACACCAGTTATCTCTTGATATGCAGAAAGATATAGAGAATCTTTATCGAGATGTGGAGTCCCTGCGTGATGATAGCGTTAAACCTGCGTGATGATAACGTTAAGTAGAATCTCAGCAGGATAACGGACAAGCACATATGTTCTTATTAAAAAGCGAATCCATGGATTCGCTTTTTTTTTGTTCATTGCTTAAATGCTAGCTGCGCCTAGTATGTACAGACCTATTACGAGGGTAGCGAGCTGTAAATACTATATATATAGATACAACAAAACTAAACTAATAGGTAATGAATTATGCTGTTTATCTTACTGTGAAATCTAAAATACGTTCTTTACTTCTTGAAGCTTCAGATCAGCAAATGACTTTTTCGGATCTACTAGATCAGCAGTCTTCTTTTTTTCATAAACAATGGTCTTTAGAAAAAGCTAATATCACATTTAAAACATACGGAGATATTCAAAATCTACTTAAAGGAGTGAGACAGAAGCAGAGGTTGACACTGGGAGCAAAAATTATAAAGAAAATATTGTCAAGCTTTTTACCAGGCGCAGTCGGGACCGGTATTGATATTCTCACATCCCTGTACTATGCTAAAAATCCAGCAAAATCCGGAACAGTTATAGATGAATTAACTGTAGATCCTTACGTTGCAGCGATAGTAGACGATGCTGTGGAAGCTCAGTTTGTTAAAGATTTTTACAATCATATCATAAAACAACCGGCTGATAAAGAACTTCCCCCCCCACTTTAGCGTAACTGTAGCTCTGGAAATATATCTAAAACATCGATTTAATAACAGGTTTGTCGCAAAAAAATAATGTTAAAAAACATGTCTCCGTACATAACCGTAGAGCACTAAAAGTGTAATTTACCTTATTTATTTCATGCAGCAGAAAGATTGGTTAAATTGTTCAACTGTAATTTAATTAATACTATTATGAGTTACCTACTAGCAAATATTCCTCCCATTGAAGTGTTCGTTCGAAAAGAGTTCCTATACGACTTTCAAACTGACGTAAATGGACAGTTACTCGGGAGAGGAGAATTTGAAGCAGCTCACTGGATAACTGTCAAATCTATTCCAAGTCAAGCTTTATATTTTGAGGCTTTTTTACACGATTACGGAGCAGTGTATGATAAATTACCTCTACATGCATATACCTGGAAGCCGAATGTTCAGGAAAAAGATATGTACCCTTTAGACTGGTTACAGTTGTGGGATAGTTTCTCTTATAATATTGCTGTGGTAAAGAAACAACAGCTCCGAAATTCTAGATGCGAAGTTATACTTAAAGATAAAACTAGAGCGCAGGGGATATACCTCTTCACAATTGATTCATGCTCTTCAGAGCCCAATGAGATTGATGTGTCTTGGGCTGAAACTCCGAATGAGCATAAGTCCTTCAATATTATAAAATTAGATAACGGACAGTTTGCAGCTCAGCCAAATAATCGTATATTATGGTACCATCAATCACAAACCCCTACGTCAGATCTAAAAGTTCCTTACTTTAGGTTTTCGACAAAAACATGGGTCTGTGAAAGCTCCGATAGATGGACTGCAGCTGGATCTGATACTTTTACCTACAGTTAGAAAGGTTTACACATACGTACATACATACTTAGAGAAAAAAAAAGGGGGGGGGGAGAGAGGAGAAATACAATTGACGTTCAATAGTATAAAAAATACTGTTAAGAGCGACAGACATCTTTTTTAACAAAAAAAAAACAACTATGACATTACTATGTTTACTGTTAAGCTTCCAGGTAGATACAATAACGTTACCGGAAGTGACTTACTATGACAATTTTGATAGAAATGTAGAAACTCTAGCTCGAATAGTTTATAAAGAGGCTGGTAATCAATCTCGTGAAGGTCAATTAGCCGTCGCTACAGTGGTACTAAATCGAGCAAACTATTATGAACAGACCCCTGAACAGGTTATTCATTCAAGAAACCAATTTGCAAAGCTTACATCTCGTGATTATGAACGACCTCTTGATCAAAGATACTATGACGTAGCTTTGGAAGTTTTGTCTGGTTATACAACTCTACATCCTGCGGTTCTTTATTTTGCAAATGATCAAATCGCCACAAATAGAAAATGGATTCGAATTATTAAAAATTTTAATGCTGGGCAGATACAGGATCATACATTTTACTTCGATCCTACCGCTTACACTTTCTACACTCTTGTGTTAAAACAGAACCCACCTGTTCCGTGAACATTCTACTATTTAAAAGTAAAAAACTTTATGAAACTTATCATAGCAGGAAGTAGAAACTTTACGGATTATCCTCTCCTAAAAAAAACACTAACACCTATTCGTAGTCTTATTTCCGAAATCGTAAGCGGAACAGCTAGGGGAGCAGATCAACTCGGGGAGCAGTTTGCTCTAGAGCACGACATTCCTATTAAACAGTTCCCGGCTGATTGGGACCGGTATGGAAAACCGGCTGGATATATCCGAAACGCGCAAATGGCTGAATATGCTGATGCTTTAATAGCCTTTTGGGATGGAAAAAGTGCCGGAACCGGTCATATGATTGAGGTAGCTAGAAAAAACAAACTAATGGTTTCAGTTATCAGTAAAGACTCTTAAAGTATTAACTAAAAGTAGTTTTTTTTCGCGTACTGTTCCTATTTATATTCGATTATCTTAACTATTAAAAACCTATGTAACTATGCGAAATAGGAGAGAAAGATTAATAACTGAAATTGCGCACAGAGTAGCTGAACAGTTATTAACGGAAGAGTTAATAGAACCTATCCAAAACGAACTAGGTGCTACACACTACATAACCAAGAGTGGCAATGGGTATGAAGGTTCAGCAGTCTATTTGCCGCGGTATCTTGACCGAGTAGCAAAGGATCATTCCGCAGCGGACCTTCTTGATAGTCTAAGATGGCTGTTGACACATTCTACGGAACCGGTTACTTCCAACATTGCGGAAGTAATACAAATACTTCAGCAGGCTCTGCGTGCCGTAAATAAGATACCGGACTCGGTTAAGGTGAGAGCGTCAAACTACACAACGCAGGTACCAGGCACATATGCGGGAGTTGGAACGAGCGGCAATGTCAAAAATGGTCTAAGCTCGGGATACTACCCTCTCGGCGGACAGCTTAGTGAACCCAAGAAGTTCCATATAAGAAAAAATGAGAAGTTGGATTACAAGATGCCAACGGAAGATTAGTAGGCTACGGACAAGGTCCAAAAAAGTAAGCTAAACCGGATAAGAGTAAAGTAGAATTATTTCACTCAGGTTACTGTACTATAAAAAGCACGTACATGTACGTGCTTTTTTTTTGTTATTTGTTCTTTTAACATTTAGAATCTACGGCTTAAACGTAACATTCTTCTCTCAGATATTCTTTTTCCGTAAGTGCTGTCCACCATACGTAGTTTTATCTGAGAAACGTCGATTGCTCCTCTCGTATCATGGCCCGGACCGGCTGCTAAATCTATCAGTCCTTCTACGGAGATTTCAAACCTTTCCGGGAAAGTTCTTATCTCCTCTACAAAAGCCTGAGTTGTATGTAAATTTGATAAGTTATTATGCTCATCTGGATTGTAGTACATGTTGAGATACGTCTGATAAAGTCCTTCTCGGTCGTCTGTATCTAATCTATTAATAGATCTTAGATTATTAAGCAAGGCGCTACTTATATTCACTACAGGTATCCACCCGGAAGGAGCTCCTCTCCATGGAGAAGATGCCATTGTACGTGAACTACTTGCTGCTGGTGAAAACTGTCGTAATCCCTGACTAACATTATAATCTGCTTTACCTGATCTCTGCATATCTCTACTTCCAACAACATCGGTTGACATGTAGGTAGGTTGTGTAAAATCTTTAGTCATGTTCTGTCCCTGCACGAGAGACTGGCCGCCAGCAATAAAAGGCGCTAAAGCCAGAGCCGCTCCGGCTGTAAAATTCCTAGCCTTTTTAACTAGATCTTTTAAACTGGCTTCGTCGAGTCGGCCGTGTTCATATTTCTCGTAAAGGATATCTACTACGCGATCGGCAATCTCATTTAATAATTGTTCTTTTCGATAGTTAGTATACATATTTTATATGTTATGGTGATTTAGTAAATACACGATAGTCTAGTTTATTTACAGTAGTGAATAAATTTAACTAGTGTTTTTAAAAATAAATAGCAAGAAGTTGCAAATACAGCTTCTATTTGCTATCTTAAGAATAACAAAAGAAGAAAACATATGAAACCTTTAAAATCTTTATCGCTTGCTGACTTAAAGAATCTTCTCTGTAACGTGTTTCCGGATAGGGAGTTCCGGTTCGAAAATTTTTACATCGGACTCTGGTTTAATGTGTTATCCCTTATTCTTATTATAGATGAAGATCCAAAGACTGTACATACTATTTCACTTAGTCATCCTGATATTAAAGCCTGGCTAATATCCCATGCTTATGATATATCAGAGCTTACTCCGTTAGAAGGTTTCGCCCCCTAATCCGCGATATAAAAAGCTTACTACTCTATTGGCATTCTAGTGTTTTTTACGTACGTTTCTCTATTTATACTTAAAGAACACTTTTATATTTTAACGCCTATGTACAATAGAGATAGAGATTTGCTTATAGCAGAAACTATAGAGCGGGTATTAAACAGGTTAGAAGAAGTTAACCAGGCTGAACTTGATGAGGCAAGCCTTATGAGAAGAGCAGCAAATACTTATAGGCAAGTAACTGGACAGATAGGCGATTTTACTAAGGGTAGATTTAAAAATAAAAAAGCAAGATCAGGAACGACAGCTCCTCCCCCTGGGGGAGGTCCTGCGCCGCTTTCGGGGCGGAAAGCCTTAAACAGTCTTAAAGAACTTTCTCCTAAGACGTACTACTACTATCTAGACAATTCAACAGATTTTAACTCTGCAGGGTATTACACGTTTGATAGCTTTTTGCGATTTCCTCCGACTCTCCGAAAAGCAATAAACGATATTGTACTTCCTATTCCTGACGGTGTAGACTTAGACCAGGTAACTGCAAAAAGTAAAACACGTGCTATCTTTCTTGAATTTAGGTTTCGAGATTTAGCTGATTCATATAGCCGTAACCCGAAAGCTATAGTAGCAAGAGAGACAGAGTTAATTTTCAACATGCTCACAAAAAAGTGGGATAAAGTGCATTCACGTTCTCTGACCGTCCCGGAGCTGGTTGAGTATGAAGATAAATTAAATAACGGTGAACTATCTAAAGGACTTGTTAAGTCGTACCGAGTTCGAATCAGGAAGAAAGTTACAGGTATAGATTCAGATAAATATACGAGATTAGGAACGAGTGCTACTCGAGATCAAATTTATAAAGGCAGATACCGCGGTATTGACTTGGCGGATAAAGAGATTTTAAAAATTCCTGGAATGCAGGCTGCTTTTGATAAGTACAGTGAATTGATAAATTCGCAGGATGGAACACCGCTTCACCCCAGTCATTCAATGAACGTTAAAATACAAGATTGGACTTTATCGACTTCTTTTGCTGAACTTAAGGATAAAATTACAGATTTAAAAGGTACAAAAGGACAAGCTCTGCCTGCCGGGGCTTATCCGCTTATTGTTGTCAACATAATCAGTCTTACATATGAAGACATTGTAAATCATACCAAGGTAGGTAAAAAATTAAACCCTGCTATATCTCCTATAGATTCGTCCGATACCCGAACTATGAAGAATGCAGCCGCATGGCTGATGTCTCTCTTTAGAGATCCGCCAAAGGCTTCGAAAGATGATCTAATTATTGTAATAGAGGAAGCTAATAGTTACATTCCTTCAAATTTCAAATGGTTTAAAATTGTTGAAACTTCTTTTAGGGAACTCATAGAAGCCATAGAAGGCCTTGGTTTATCTTCTGAGTCAGAAGATAGTGAATCTCCGTTGGGAAAGGTTAATAAAACCATTCAACGTGTTTTAAATAAACTTAAAGGCAAATCAGCCTCAACGCCGGCTTCAAGTACAAGTCCGGCTTCAGGTACAGGCTCTACTGCTAGTCCAAGTACAAGTCCGGCTTCAGGTACAGGCTCTACTGCTAGTCCAAGTACAAGTCCGGCTTCAGGTACAGGCTCTACTGCTAGTCCAAGTACAAGTCCGGCTTCAGGTACAGGCGGTGAGCCTTCCGTTACCTGGCTGAATCGAACAGGCGGTAAGCCTTTCGTTACCTGGGTGGATCCTATCAATCGAAAGCGCATTATAGCAAAAAATGTGGACTTTACTACAGGTGACTTTGGCGATATAGAAGATAGACTTATAGACGGTAATTTTGAAGGAGCTAATTTTACAGATATGAATCTTCAAGGTCTGAACTTTGAAGGATCAAACCTTCGAAACGCATTCCTTCAAGGAGCGGACCTTACAGGAGCAGAACTTCAAGGAGTAAACCTTCAAGGAGCAGACCTTACAGGAGCAAAACTTCAAAGCGCAGACCTTACAGGAGCAGTAAACCTAAGTAAAGCAAAAGGACTAGACAGTGTCGAGTACGACGAAAATACAATCTGGCCTAATAAGTTTGATATTGTAAAATATCAACCAGGCGTTTCAGGTAAGGACTTCAGAAAGGTGAATTTCACCTCAGGTACTGATCATTTTAGCGAGAATGAGGACCTCAGCGGTGCCCGTTTTGAAGACGTAAATCTTCGAGATGTAGATTTTAAAGGAGCTAACCTTTCTAAGGCAAGGCTACAAAGAGCAAACTTTAACCGTACAGACTTGAAGAATGTGAACCTAAAAGGTGCAGATCTTACAGGAGCAGTAAACCTAAGTAGAGCAATGGGGTTAGATACAGTCAAGTATGATGAGAAAACAATCTGGCCTAGTAGCTTTGATATTCTACAATACCAACCGGCCGTTCCAGAGGAGGGTGAGACCACATCAACCGGCTCGGAACCTGAAAGCTCCCGGAAACGCTCAAGCCGTAGTAAGTCCTCTAGTGCAGGTACGTCTTCTAGGAAGAAACGTCCTGCAAAAGATGAGGAAGACGACTTCTTCCTAGACGAAGAGCCAGAAGAGTTCAAAATCGAATGATGATCTGATCTTTCGTTCTTTTCTTTTGAATGTACAGAAAAAATGAAAAAAAAGTTGAATGTATCAGTTAATTTAGTTATCTTTAGTATGTTAACAGAAATTATAAACAAGTTAAATCAATCTAACATGAACACAGTAGCTTTTTTAACTTTTCGTAAAGCAGTTCTTACCTTAGGAGTTTGCACTTGTGCTGCCGGTTTTACTCTCGGAGCCGTAACCGGTAATACTATCCTATTGGATTACGCTTTGCTTTCTGCTATTGCAACAGTTATTTTTGGAGTCGCATCTCGTAAGCTAGTATCTCTCTAACTTTTTAATGTTTAATTTTTTACAATATGATTGACTGGAATGAAGTGAGTCCCGTAGGGTTAATTGTCTTTATGACCGCAGGTATACTGTTAATGGTGTTTCCCCGATTTGTGATGGCGCCGTTACTTAAGGTGTTTAGATCGGTTAAGCCGGTGATTATGAAACCTGTGGAAGAAGAGCTTCCAGACTGGTCCAAAGCTCCGAAGAATGCCAAGTATGTAGCTCAAGATGTTACCGGGGAATGGAGATGGCACAGTACAAAGCCTAAATTTACTCCGGAAGGATATTGGGTGAGCTCGACTCCTATGGTTTTTCGAGCAGGCTTTACCGTTCCATCTTCAGAAGATTTTATTACTCTCTGCTCCAAATCTCTGCAAAAGAGGCCTTAGTATTACTTATTTCTCTAAACATTTTTACTTATGAACGACGATGTTACAATTTGGCCTGATGCTGTAAATGATGCAGCTAATAATATGGTCGAAGCTATACAAGATCTTCTTGATCCAGAAGAAACCAGCGAACACCTTCTTCGTGAGCAACTTTCCAAGCACCTGTTAGAGAAGTTTATTGCTGGCGAAACTCTCTTACTGACCGAAGAAGAGTTTGAACGGGCCTACGCAATAGCTTCAGTGCATACGACGTTACAACGACTTACAGAAGGTGGATTCGTACAAAGCGTAGAAGATGAAGACGGCGAGCCGGTATACTGGTTAACTGAACAGGGGAAGATAAAAGCTGAAGAGTATAAGGATCTTAAACCTGAAAGTCAAAATTTAGCGGTTGACTTACTTTAGAAAAAAAAATGAAAATGTTTTTCGTTTCCCTACATAGGGAGGACCCGACGTGTCACTACGTCGGGTTTTTGTTTATACGTAAAACTATTTATATAAAAGCTGACACTTATGGTACAAAGTCAGACACCTATAATTAAATGGAGCGGATACGAATGGATGCTCCAAGAACGTTGGGGACAGGTGCATCCTTCAAAATCTCATTGGTGGTATGACCCAAATCAAGTTTTTATTGACGAAAAGGAACTTTTACATTTAAGAACTGGTCCTAGTGAAAAATATTTTGAACATCTTAAACTTTCTTCAAAAGTGGGCGCAGGATTAATATCCTGTTTAGAGCAGTTTACTTTCGGTACGTTTGTTCTGAAAGCTAAACTTCCATACGGTAAGAATCTCTGGCCTAGTTTTTGGATGTGGTCCTGGACCGATTGGCCTCCCGAGATAGATGTATTTGAAGGATTTTCTGATTTTACACCCACTTTTGAATCTTTAAGTGCTACAGGTAGATCCCGAATTTCTTTTCTAGACAAATTGCTCGGACGAAAGACAGTAAAAGATTTAATAGTTAAACCTAATTTACATATCCGTTCCAGTAACGGAGATCATACCGCTCTCACCACTTTATATCCTGAAAAAGATAAAAACTTTAGAACAAAGAGAAACCTCACAGAATCTTTTTTCAGTTATAAACTAACTTGGACGCCTTCCTACTTAGAAGTATACTATGAAGACACTTTAGTACTTTTTTTACATAAAAATATGGGAGGAGACGTTGCTAATATATTAGATCAACTTGCCGCTCATAAGATGAACGTTGTAATCAACAATGGAGTTACTTCTTTCGTTGATGTAAATTCTCCCCCTGTTTCCGATTTTGTCTTAGAGTCTTTTAACTACTATCCGTATATAACTATATGAGAGAACCTTGTAAATTATTACTAAAACGAAACGGGCATATCGTACTTAAAGAAGAGTATAAAACGTCGGATCAAGCTCAGTCCGAGTTTTTAGCTTTAATACGGTATTACAAAGTAGATCCAAATTTAGTACAGCATCTTTTTACTAGGTCAGGAAAAGTAGTCTGGGAAGCTGATAGCGAATTGCAGCATATTTATATAAAGTTAAAAATGGGTTTCAATGATGAAAAAATTTAACACCGTTATCACCGCTATTGATCCTAAAACCAAAACGATCAAAGTCTGGCCAGGGCCTTCTGTTTTTGCATCCACTTTTGAAGACGCAAAAAGACGACTTGAAGAATCTGGGCAGGGATTCTGCACACCTGTATACGAGGTTTTATTTGAAGATGAACAGTATTTCCAATCAGAGGTAACAAGTTTGGATTCTCTCTCGTTACGAACTTTTACGATGCAGGAACAGGCCGAATGTTAAAAAGGTAAAATACCTTATAAGCTCCCTAGAGAGCTTTAGGGCTCTCCTATTCTTTTTAAGAGGAGTATACAATGTGGAACTTTAAATGTGGAATAGAGCACCCCCCGGGTATTTATTTGCTATTACGTATGAAAAATAAAAAAGTGATTAAGGATAAACTACGCTTACGACTTTTTCGGATTAGTTATCTTCACTTTACGGTTTTACTGCCGAAATTGTTAACTTTTCGGATATATATACTATATACCACCATCGTTTAATTATTAGACTTAACATATAATACATGAACAGGCAAGAGCAACTCGTATGTAGGCTAGTAGAAGCAGTGCTCGCTGATATATCTGCCAGGATACCTGCAACCCTTCTTTACGAAGGTCCGAAAATACCTACAGTCGTCAAGCCGGGAATCAAGACAACCGCATACGATGATTCTATCAAACTGTCAGGGAAGAGACGTAGTACCAGAGGAGGGGATCCTAGACTCGGTTCTTTTGGTCACGATACTACTAATGTCATTGAGGATGAGCAAGGACGGCTAATAAAGGTAAGCGCAAATACATCTAAAGATCTTCAAGTACAGAGAAGCGCTAAGGATATTAATATTGAGGACTTAGCCAGCAGTAAAGCAAGAGTACCGACTGCTAAACCTAGAGCGCGGAATATCCAGAATAGGAAGGATCAAATCTACGCTACTTTACGGCAATATGGTATACCGGTAGGTAACATATATAATCAAACTTATACTCCTGCGACTAAGGTACAATTTGCATCACCGGAGAACGTAGAGAGTAAAAATATAGAATACAGGATGGGCGAAACTTTTAGAGTCCGGACTGTTCAGATAGTAATACATATCGTACCGTTGCTTGTTCATCCCTTAGCCCCAGGGGTTTTCCGTGTATCCAGAGCTACTGTCGGGGATATCTTTGTTAACGTAACAGCGAAAGATAAATCGACCGCAGAGGTTGTGAAAGTTGAAAAAGCTAAAAATTTAGAAGACAATAAATATACAATTATATACTTAACCGACAAAAACGGCAAAGATCTCTCCGGAGAGGCAGAAGAAGATAGAACCGATACTCTCACAACGTTAGAGTTAGTAAAGAATGATTTCCAACTAAAGGTAAATTCCCGAAATAGAAATCTTGGATTAGCAGATGAAGAGCAAAAAGCAATCTGGATGTCTATTCCTAAGTCCATAAAGGAGAAGCTTAGAGATGAAATTAAGGAAGCAATTGAAGAACATGTAGCAGATGTATGGGAATACCTTCCTGAAGAGGTACGGCCGAAAGTTCCGGTTAAGTTTGAGAAAAATATAGCGTCTAGAGGTGCGCTTAGTTCCGTTGAATACGATGTACAGGCTTCTATTACTTTACCGCCTTTGTACGGCACTGAAGCAGAGGTGAAGAAGTTCCTTGATAAATTTGCAAATTTTAATAAAGAGTTTAAAAAGAGTACTCAAGCTAGATCTTTACCCAGAGCAGAAAATGCTAAAAACCCTGTTGGAAAAATAGTAAAAGCTTATCCGCTTGCCGAAACTAAATTTTCTACACAGAGAGGCAGGTGGACTTACGTGATTTCTGAAATACTAAGTCAAAAATTAGATGAATTCTTTAAAAGAGTAGCAAAAGAGACGCCCGAAAAAGCTTTAGATATAAAAATTGCTCTTCTAGATGCAGCTGGGACTGCAATCTGGCGACAGATTAGTGAAACCAAGAGAAAAAAGGTAGCAGAAGCTCTAGGACTTCAATATGTAGATAAAGAAATAGAAGAAGTGGATCCTGTGACAGGCGATATAACTGTAAAGACTCACACTGTAGTTCAACATGCATCTGACAGCGGTGGATCTAACATTCAAGAACTATCTAAACAATCGGGAGCCTGGGTAAATAAAATGGCGATGTACAGGTTATTTGATTTACTTGCTATGGCTAACGGGTACGGTAGTTTTATTAACTTCGTAAGGACTATAACCTCGGGAGGTAAATATGCTGACTGCGGGCCGGGAATCAGCGAAGAAGAGAAAAAATTGAAAAAAGCTGAAGGTGAAATGGTATCTAAACCGAAAAAAGTGGAGGCCTATTCATCCCCGGTCGTATGCGGTAAGTATATAGATGCTCTAGTTCCTAATTTTATGGCTTAAGTAATTTCCGTGCTCGGCTGTTTTTTGCCTTCAAAGATGCTATATACATGCTAGGAACCAGTAGAATAGTTAGTAGAACAGTCATAAAAAAGCAGCTCCGCGCGCGGAGCTGCTTTTTTTTTGCACTTTCAGTGATATATGTATGTATATGAAATGAAAATCATCGCTGTGAGTTACCTTGAGGTGGCACTCTCAAGCCTTCTCCAGCTAACGACATGTACACACTATATAGCTGTAGTTTAGGTATTGAAAGCATAGGCCGTTTATCCGACTGGTCGTTCCAGGATGATCCGAATATATTGGAAAGAACTTGGCTTCTTTTTTGCGTAGTCATTCCAGAATGAGCTACGAGTTGAGCTAACTTTCGCTGCACATCTTCAGCATTACCTGGAGTATACATTAAGGATTGTAGACCTGTCTGATTTATGCCGGTTAATGCAAGAATTAATTCGTCTAGTCGAGTTAGTCCGTCAGTGGCGCTCTCTGTTCTACATTCATTTATTGCATGCAGGATATGAAGCTGGACAGGTTCAGATATCTTTACTTTACTTAGTTCGACCTGAAGGTTCTCAATCACCTTCCCCATTGCCTGAGTTTTAAATGTAGTCTTATCTTTTGTCTCAAGCACCTTTACATTTGGGTATAGTCTTTCAATAAAGTTTTCAAAATCTGTGTAAGCACGTAAACCTTCAACTTTAGAGAGCAGTGTATCAATAGTATCTTGAGTATAACCGGGAGTATCTTCTATTATATTCGATAATGCAATTGCAAATAATTCTTTAAAATCGGCGGCCAGATCTTTTGATACAAAAGATTCAACATCTGCTTTACCTAGTATTTCAATCAAATACCCTACTAGATCTTCGAAGGTATTAAAGCTTTGCAAATCTTTATGGACATCCGTTGGTGAAAGTTCTTTGTACGGCCGTTCTCTATATAATTCAAATCCACGGCTGCGTACTGCTTTTAGTCCGTTAGCATACGCGTCTGTGAACTGTACTTTATACTGGTGAATTGCACTTGTTATGTCATCTAAGTCTCGTGTAAACATCTCATCTACTTTTTTAGCAAGTATAGCCGGGTTCCCACTTTTTAGTCCACCAAACTTCCTCAAAAAAACGTTCTTGGCTCTTCCTTCAATATACTTGTTTTCAACAACAGCTTTGCGAAGCATGTCTAAAGCACCGCTAAACACATCTTCAGCAGGTATTCCGGGTTCGAAGTATTTTGTAGCTATTTCACCAGCTGCTCCTCTTCTTATATTCATAGTTGTAAAATATTCCACAAAGTCCTTCACGCTTGTAGAGCTGTTAATTCCTGTGAACTCAACACCGTTTGTATGTCCTAGCTCTTTTAGTATAATCTTTCTGTTTGTGGAAGACGGAATAATCCTGGGAAGTACCTCTTCAGCGTAGAGCGATGCATGTCTTAAAAGTTCCGTTAATACTTCATCAGCTGTGAAATTATCTGAGCTTTCATCTACTACTACGTTTAAGGCTGTAAGAGAGTCAGCTTTACCTATAGCATATTTGATTTGATCTATAAACTCATCAGATAATCCTCGTTCTGCATCGTACTTCCTTATTAACAGATCTTTAGCGATTAGTACCATGTCGGCATATGTCTTTCGCGGTAAAGTTCCTTTCGCTTGAACCCTTCCGAGAAACATATCTGAAAAATTCGTTCCGTCTCCGTCTTCTTGGTTTACGCTTTTGAGAATTCCTTCCTTCTCTCGAACCAGACGGTTAATAAAATGTAAAACTTCTTTAGGAGAGGACGATTCAGGAAGTGCATCTAAATCGGCAAATGCATCAAGTCTCTCTTTGTTAGAGATATCTAATGACCGTAAAACAGCTTTAAAGTCCTCTTTAGCTTTTGAAAATCCTTCCTCATTATCTGAGTAAGGAGTTTTATAAATACGCTGCAAAGCATCCTTTACAGAAACTAAACCTGGAAGGGATCGTAACAGTCCTGCTGCAGCTATTCTTATTGACTTTATACCTTCTCCTGGATCAGATAGTTGCTTTTCGATAGAGTTTACCATACCGTTCAAAGCAGCTTCCTGCTCAGACCTGCTAGCAGGATGTAGTATAGCTAAATAATCTTTTATGGCTTGTTCAGATTGTATAGCTGTAAGCAAATCGTCTTTCGCACTCTTAAAGATTTCTTTCGAATTTCCTAGAAACGCTTGCTGCTCATAATCTGTGTCAAAGAACTTCTTAAACGCGGGAAGTTTACGTTTAAAAAATTTCAACCCGTATACATTATTTCCGACTTGATCTTCAGCTTGACTATAAAGAGAGTGTACCGGCTCGCGAGCTTGCTTAGTTGATGTAGGATCAATACTACTTATAGTCTTTGCAGAGGTATCTAGTACAGCATATATTTTACGTTTGGACGGTATAGTTTCATCAACAGTTATACTTTCCAGTCTAGATAGGAATCTATCCTTCTTAGAAGTATTAATAGGTAATACGGCAAGTACTTTTTCAATAGTATCTAAAGCCGAGTTCGTAGCTGCTTCATCTTGGTAACTTCTCAGGTACCTAATATAATCGCCGGGATCATATAAGTTCTTAAAAAGTGTGCGGAGCTTTCCTGCATCTGTATCGGTAAGATTGTCTATTAACGTTGTCTTTCTTCGAAGCATATTAAATAAATCTTCTCCATCTTCTCTAGTGATGTCGGTTACGTTTACGCTTCGCATGCTCTGAATGTTCTCAGATCTATCTTTCTTAAAAAGAGCTTCAACGCCCTCTTTTTGGGCTTCCTTATACCTTATAGTGCGAACTTGAGGAGTAGGAGCATCGTAAGGTATTACGTAATCTTCGGGTTTACCGCCATACCGTTCCGATGGATGTCGAAGAAACATCTTTCTCTCTTCTGAAGAAATAACGCCATTAGGCCTCTTCACATTTACAATCTCCGTATCCGTGTAGGAGTACGAGATTCGATCACCAGTTTTTAATACTATCTCCGTACCTGATTTTATAGGCGGCCCTTGGTAGTCATACACCTCATAGGAAGGCCATATTTTAATATTCAATTTAGGATTTTTCGGATCTGTTAAGTCAGGCGTGCTTGAAAGTATATCTGCTCGTGTAAAATCAGTTCCTGAAATGTTTTTACCAGGATCCGGAACCATGAGAATGAAGTTAGTCGGATCCTCAAAAAATGCTTGATAGAGACGCTGCTTTTTCTCATCAGTGGCGGACTCTTGCAATAATCTGCTTCTTATAAGTTTTGTTAATTGTTCTATCAGAATTTGATTCTTAATTTGCATTGCTTTGTTTTTAAATTGCGAACGCGCATTAGTTACTCTTTGCGCATTTTCAATAATGTTAATATCGTATCTGAAAGAGGTTCCGCCACTGCCGAAGAGCCGCCTCCTGAAGAGCCTTTCTTAGGACGGCCGCGTTTTTTTGTTGACCGTAGATCAATTGCCGCTAATGCGGCGTTTAATTGTTTATCAAATGGATCTTCGGCTTTCTCAAATTTATCTCCTGAGCGGAAGTTAGCAGAAAGTCCTTCAGATGATAATTTAGATTTCATCATATAATTTAATAGAGCTGAAAACGGAGAATTTGAAGTACGGAGTATATTATCTACGGTCTGAGCAATCCCAGCTTTAGTACGCGGATACATTGAGGATGCCGCTATTACTCCTTTAATAAGTTCTCCGAAAGCTTCTGCTACAGTATAAGCTTGTCTAACATCATTTAGTATTTTGTTTTCGTTTTCTTTCAATTCAGTGTTAATCTCTGCGCCCATTTTGTTAAAAGTTTCACTTTGCGTTATTAACGTTGCGAGTATAATTTCTCCAGCTGATACAATTGTATGTATCCCGCTTCTGCCTTCCATGCTAGCTCTTTCTAATTTAGAAAGCACTTTATCTGAAAGGAACGCTTCTAAAATAGAAGTATACACGTCAGGTACATCACCTAATGGTTCCTCTCCTGCTCCTATATACTCCACTTCTTTCTTGTCTGACGTTTCTGTTCCTATATATTCTTCTTCTTTCTCGTCTGACGTTTCTGCTCCTATATATTTCTCATCACTTTCATTCGGTTCTTCTATATCTGATGCGTCCTTATAGTATCCGAACCGGTGCGCCGTTAGTGTTGAGTAGGGTATAAGTTCCGGAGTTTCTACAGGTTGGCCGCGTTTAAATTTTTGAACAGATAATCCGGTACGTTTTACTGCAAGGACTTTTAGAGCAGCAACTCGGTTAGGATCAACTAAGAAAGTACCTAACGGTACATCAGCGAGTTCTTCTTTTGTTAGAGAAACGTGTACACCTTCTGGACGTTTAGAGAGGAGTTTTTTGTCGTTTTTTGTTTCTTTTTCAAATTTAAGTTTTGTATGCCCGTACGGTACAGGTGCGTATTTTAAAACATCAGAAAAAGAGTATATGTCTTCATTCTCTTCACCTGCTACTGTTTTTAATGTTCCGCGTAGTATACTGTCTTCTAATTTACCTTTAACTCTTACGATATCCACTGTGAACGTAGATTTGTTAGCAAACTCTATAGTATCGCCTTTTTTTAATTTTCTAAGATCATAAACAGACAGACGTGTACCTTTATTAGTCTCATATAGCAGCTGATAGATTAGGTGCTTGGTCTCCATCATAAGGGAAGGTGAAATATGATAATATCTTGTCATACGTCAATATTTTACTTGCCTGTACCTTTTGGAGTAATACCTAGTCCGGCTTTTTTAAGTAAAGAGTTATATACGTAAACTATAAACTTCGTTAAAGAATCCTTTTGCCAGCTCGAGTTTTCAAATACTTTTAAATCTGCAAGTATCTTCTGTTTATTCTCCTCCCTAATGTTTGATTTTTCAACTGTATCTCTAACTAACTTAATCATCTTTGCTAAAGCTTTTTTCTGTTCATCCTCACCTAAGCGAATAGCCTTCTCATACATCTCTTTTATGTCCATTATTATACCATCAAGTATGGAATCATCCGGTCCTTCTGAGATGCGCGTATACACCATACGAGTAAGAGTCTCTACTAGCAGTCTGTAATTGTTCATATTTTTAATTTTATATAAATAGGTCAATCTGTTAAAAACCTTTTAATATTATCGCTTAGGAAAAGACTTTCTAACCTCCCAATATCCTCTACTAATTCCTGCTCTATTAGCCCAGTTGTTACCTGTGTGATATCCGCTCCTGTAAAGACATTCGCAGATATCAGGAGCAGTTTTTTCGGATTTACAAGAACTGTATCGAGGTAAATTAAAAATACTGGACCAGCCTGATACCATATCAGTATACGTTTCAAACACTGCAAAATCGCATTTTACTTTGCGACCTTTACTGTCGTAGCAGTCATCATAAGCTTTAGCTTTACGGCCTATTCCTTTGTATTTTATCCCGCCCGGGTTTTTATACTTAACCATTAAACTAGATTCAACTCCATTGTAGGTTGCTTCCATAATAAAATAAGCATAAATAACTGAAACAGGAAGTCCAGTTTTATCATGTATATCCCAGTAAAACTGATCGTACGCGTATGCTAACCATATACGTCTTAATTCAAGTAGAGTTTTTCCTTCTAATTTTTGGAACTTGCGTTCGGATAGGTAATCTCTTAGTTCTTCAACAGTTAACGATTTTACGTGTACACCAGGACTCTCAGTTACCGGAATATTTAGAGGAGTAAAATACACAACAGGTTTGCGAGTTTTTTTCACACTTTTTCTACCAGGCACGGACTTAGCACTCTTCGTAGAAGTAGGCGGGGAATAAGCTGAAACTGTCTCAAAACTATCTTTATAGACTATGCTAACATTTAAAGGCGGCGTATACAGAGAAGATCTAATTACAGAAGAGTTTTTAACTTCTTTTTCGGCGTCAGGGGACTTAATAGCTAAGTAAAATAATATCCCAAAGCCAAGTATTGAAAAAATATATCTCATTCTACAGAATAAAAAAGCGAAGTAATAGGTATGCTCATATATAGCATATCTGATACTACTTTTTATCTTTTTTAGGTAAAAAACTACTCTTTAATGTTTACCTAGACTATATATCACGGTGCACAGTAAGCACTTTTACTATAATTTTGTTATTTCACCTTAGGATAAAAATCAATAGTATGATAAGAAACATTCCTAAAAATCAGTTTTCTTTACATGACCTGCTTATGAAAAACTTCTTCGACTCCGGCGGAGATTACTTCTCTGTTGGCGATAATCTTCAGCATCAGCACATGCCGGCGGATATCCTGCTCTCAGACGCTGGATTAACTTTAGAACTGTCTTGTATCGGAGCAGATTTACCAGACATAGATATCCTTCGGTATTCGGATTACATTCGTATTAAATACACTAAGTCGCCTTCTACGGATAGTACCTCCCAATACCTGTCTAAGTCTATTCGCCGCGAATCGTTCGATATAGGGTATAAGATATCAGGAAAGTACGACCTTGAAAAAATGACCGCAAATCTCGGAAGAGGCATACTTACGATTCGCATACCTTTAAAAGAGCAAAGCGAAGCTGTAAGTAAGGTTCAGATTTCTCAAGAATAGCTTTTAGGTTTTCTGAACTGCTTAATAAATTTAATATTCAGTTTAGTGTTTCTTACTGTGCACAAAAAAAGGCTAGCATGCTAGCCTTTTTTATTTACTTATTTTCTATTTTTTCTTAAACTAAAGGAAGATATTGAGATTTAAACGATACAAAGATATCTCTCTCTGTAAGAGAGTTATGCACTCTAAATGTTACATGGATTCGACCTTTTGAGTCCGTACTGCAGTTTACACCTAGTCCGCCTATATTATACACAGCTGTTCTTATTCTGTCCATAGCTATTTCGCTCACTATTTCATAAGACCTCTCATAAGGGTATTCATTACTGTGAAAAGCATCCAAATCAACTTTGACTGTTACATCTTTCATTCCTGTAGCATTTTCAGATAATATTCTATCTAAGGATTCAAGAATATTTTTTCGTAGTAATACATTATTTCTTTTCATACTTCAAATCTTTAATTAAGGTAATTAACTTAGGATGAGGATATACATCGGATTTATCCTTACGAACATTAGAATGAGAAAGCAGTCCGGGGATCTTTCCAGCTGCTGCGTCCGTGTAGTAATCGAAAGCTAGAGAAGGTCGCGTCAAGGTGTTAATCCAATTTTGTAATCCCTTGGTTATGTCTATATTATACTTACGAGATAAGAATAATAATAGTTTAGATAACTGACGAAGCTGTTCATCCGTGTAAGCGTGGTAATGCTTTGAACCTCGAAACGGTTCTTTCAAGGTAACAACCTGCGAAGCAGGAACAAGCCGTCCTGTATACGTATAATACTTTCCGTCTTTTTCAGTAAGTATACCCCAGTTGCAAAGCTCTATCCCTATACTGTGAGACTGTAGGTATGAGTTAACGTTTCCTAAATGACCAGACCAAAACGGGTCCGGAAATGCTTCTAAAATAACACCGTCGTATTCGTCTCCGTCTTTAAAATCACGCCCCCCTATCACATATTGAGTTCCAACTCTTCCGCGCGTATCTCGATTCCACCCGTCTACTACATTATAGGGATTATGACTTCCAGCAGTGTGGTGAATAAATATAAACTTCTTATCTGGGGTAGGGTAATCAGACCGGTACTCGTCTGCAGGTAAGTGGTATCTTTCTATAGGTAAACCTTCAGATACGTTAATGCGTTCCGAGTTATCTGTAGTAACATCGGGTTTTATAAGAATAGCTAATGTATCAGGATCTGCCACACCTGTCGGGGGCAGATTATTTTTTAATTGGAAATTCTTTACAGCAGCTTCAGTCATTCGACCGTATATACCGTCTGCTTCTATATTTAAAGCTATCTGCAAAGCTTTTACGCCTTCGTCTTGCATTCCGAACTTGTAATACATATTCTTTATTTTTAAGGAGTAATTCCGCTACTGAAGTCAAATCCGTATATGTCAGGTATACTAGCAACTTGGTCAAATAGCTCTTGAGTAAAAAACTCTTTCATTTTGGTTTCAAACGCTTGTTTCATTTGATTACCAATATCGAGCTTGCCTTTCACTTGCACCATTAATAAATCTATGTATTTACTGTAGGAATTTAAGACGGGCTCTAGTATTCCGGAAAGTCCGATCGGGTTATCTAATCCTTGTAAAAATGCTCCGGACCATGGTGTCACTAAACCCGGCACAGCTTTAGATACGGTTACTCCTAGCAGTGATAGCTTCTGTAAATACATCGATATAGCTACACGATCTATCCATTGTTTAGCGTTCGGTACAAGGTTATGTATCAAATCCGGACTAGTCCATATACCCGGGAAAAGCACGATAGTTGTTCCAATAGGTCCGTCTATCTTTCTGCCGATCCAAAACATCTTAACTGCATTTTGAATCTGCTTTGCATGCTGCACCTTATTTAATACAGCATTCTTATAGTTTGAAATCACCTGTTGAGCTAAATAACCTTTCATAGCTTTTATTGTGCCAGGATTAGCTATCACCTGCCCGGCTGCTGTAGCGGTATCAAAATGCATTTTTATAGTAGATTCTAACTGATCCGCTATATAAGGAACGCGATCCGCTAAAGCAGTGTACTGATGAGTAAGCTGGGCTTTAACGGCAAACTTATATTTCATTAAATTCCAGCTCATTATTCTTTAGTTATAAATATAGAAGAAACACAATTTTTAAATTAAAGTAAATTTAATAGGTAGAGATTTTGAAGGATTTCCTGACGCAGTCATGTTCCAAGTTACGCGAACGATCATTCTCTCTACCCAGTACACCTTCTCGGAGTAAGAAGGTATTTCTAACGTTAAAAAATATGGAATGCTGGTACTATCTAGAGAGAATTCCATGGGCACTACAGCTTTAAAATGTTTAGGAAGTGCTTTCGTTATATCCTGGTATAATGTTTCGAATTTACTTTTAAAAGTGTTTTGAGAAGTTTCTACAATAGAAGCTAGGTTCTCGCCTGTTTCTTCAATATCCTTTACTTTCACAGCCTTTACCTTTTCAGGTGCTTTTGCAGTCTTCACTTTTTCGGTTACTTTCTCTTTAGGTTTGGAAAGAGCATTTTTTTGCTGTGCGTTAGATTTTACCGGTGCTGTATTTGATATATTACTGCTTTTTGCCATATTCCGAACTAGGTAGTTTCGCTAATCTGTATCCTTCTATTAGTACCAGTATCAAAGAAATGCACCCCCATATCTCTAAAAAGGTAAGAGACCGAATGCGAAAAAATAATAAAACCCACTGTATTAACAGTGGGAAGATAATCACAGTCGTTATAGTTCCAATTGCCCAGTTTTTAAATCTGCTATTAGTCATAGTCATATCCGCTTGCTTTTTAATTAAAACTTTCTAAGACTTCCAACACGAAGTCGACGTCTCCGCCTTCTTTAAGGGTTAGGAGTTTTCCGTTTTCAAAAGAAGCTATTGCGGGTATCCCTTCAAAGGTTATATACTTGTTTATTCCGTCTGCAAGGTGGGTGTATAGAAAGTAGAATTCAATATCTGAATATAATTCTGACATTGTTTCAAAGAAAGGTTTTATTGCTGCACAATACCCGCAATGATCAGCTCCAACCATAATAATTATTTTTTTACCTGACGTAATAAGAGCAGGCGAAATATCGGTATGTAAAGTTATCATAAGTACTCTTTATGTGTGTGATAAACCCCAAGGTACGAATTTTAATGTAAAGGACAAACTTCTTTTTAGAAAAAAAATATTCTATTCATAGATTATTTTCTATCTTTCCATAGTATTCATCAAATATATGTATAGAGATGTACGATATAGTAGAAGAAATAAGGAAGGAGAGGTCTTTAAAAAAAATCAATAATCCCACCTTACAATTACATTAACGTCCACATCTTCACGGATCTTTAAAGGTCTTCCCAACTTGCCTACTGCTACAAGCTGTAATTTTTCGTTGTACAAACCTACCGTTGTTACATATGGTGTTAAAGATCCAGTTAGAAATTCCTCTCTGTAGATAGGGGATTTTAAACTCTGAAGGGAGGAGGGATTCATAGTTCTATTATAAGTTCCTGCTTTTATCCTTACTAGTGTTTCAAATTCATAAATGGTGTAGATGTTTTTAAATTTTAATCTCCACTCTACATCGTCTATAAACTCATGATATTTTGGAAGGAGGGATGTAATAATAACTTCGCCGCGTTTATAGAATACATTGCCTACCTTTTCGGTTTGATAAAGGAGACCGTTAGTATTTTCGGCTAAAGACCGGGACACCTGTACAGCGTTAGCAGCTACGTTATAGAACCGTATTTCATCTAAAGATCCTGAGAACTGTCTAAGTCCTGTAAAGTTTTCAGCTCCGAATATAAGATGGTAATCGTTAGTAGGTTGATCCGGTACGTCACTCCCAGAAGAAGTTAATACTCCGTCCGTGTATAGGTATAACATGCTGCCGCTCTTAACCGTTGAAATATGGTGATACGCTCCGTCATTAATAGAAGCGGAACTAATTAGAGTAATTACTTTAGCGCCGTCTGATCTAGTAAATTGAAGTTTTCCTTTCTTTGATATGTCGGCTGTTTGGTTATATATTTCAAAATGATAAGGGTAGATATCTATAGGTCGCTCTAATACTTCTGTAACAGGTATACTCCTAGACGTAGCAGCTCCTTCCTGGTTACTATCTGTTACTGTTTTATACACTGTAAAATCCGCGTAAGCTCTTTTACCTAAGATAGTATTACGGTCGGTATCTACGTTACTTTGAGAGGGCGGACATTTTATCCAGAAACTTATACAAAAGTCTTCTTCTGTTTCGTAGTTAAGTTCCTTACTGTGTCGAGTATAAACGTAGCTATTAGACGTTTTAAATTCAGCTTGTATGCCTGTTGTAATGCTATCTACAGGTACCCCCGGCGAAATGTACACATTATTTACATATGAATCTAAGTTTTCCCCATGTGTAAGAGAAGTGTATTCAAATGCTCGATTTGATACCATCCCTGTACCGTATGCCGTATAGGGAAGCAGCTGTTCAAAACCCCAGTAAGCTGTTAGATACGTACTGTCGATAAAATTACTTGTATCGATAGCAGTATCATACAAATTACCATTACGATCATCTCTTAACAACACCGTACTTCCAGTTATGTGTACGGACCCGGGTTTGAATCCTTCCCCGATATCTAGATAGGGACTGGAAATAATACTAGCCGTAGCAGAAAGTAATTTATAAGTTTTATTACTATTATAACCTTCTAGAGATTCGCCCGCACTATATCCGTTTCTATAGTAGGATTGGTACACGCTTCTCCAATTTAAAAAATTATAGGAACCGTCTGAGCTCGTTGGCGCTTGAGTTACTGACATAGTCTTTAACCCTAAAGGTAAAGCTTTACTTGAAAAGTACCCAGTCTTAATAGAGTATCCACGTGAGAGTGCATCCTGTTTATAGAGCGTATAATCCTTATACACGGTGTAAGGCGAGACTGTGTAGTCGTCTGCGCATACCTGACCGAAGGTTGAAGGTGTTAACATAAGGGATTAGTACTTGAGTTTTACATTAAAAGTTACTTCGTCGGTAAAACTTTTTAATTCAGGTTTGCTTACTTTACCTACTGCAATTAGATTTCTCTGTTGATCATACAGCCCGATTGTAGTAATATATGTTTTAGGACGGTCATACGCTAAGATGTCTTTAATTTCTCCGCTTGAAATATCCCTAAAGGACGGATTATTTGTGAAGTTAAATTCCCTATTTCGTACATTGATAAAATAGTAATTAACTATCTCTTCCTTAGTCGCTCTGGCCTTCATTCCTAACTTGTCTCCACTTGAGTCACTGTATAAAGCAGCTCCGGATATAGCTGTAAATATTTTGTTTTGATTTTTAGCATCTAACTCTCGCGTAGTAACGGTCCCAAATGAAGCGGACATATCAAGTTTATTAGCATCTAGTAGTACAACGCCTAAACTTGGATATAATTTTCCGTAATACTTCGGAGCAGATCCGTTATACACTCCGTCCTCAATACTTCCTGAAAGAATGTTATACTCAATACCGGCGAAGCCTACTGTAGGAGTATCGTTTATTCTCGCATCAGAAATTAAACGTAACACCTTACCTGTCCCTCCTAATGTGACGTTTGATCCCGTATGGGCAGCCATGTATCCTTCTCCATTAATAAACTCTGATCCGGATAGATGCGCTAAATTAATTTCAAACGCATTATAATCCGCTCTAGTATCCCGCCGATCCTTCTGGTAAGAAAGTAGGTAGAAATGATCGGTTTCTGAACCGGCAAGATTAAATCGGCCTTGACTGGTTCCTAGAATTATATTACGATACTGTCCGTATATAGCTCGAGTAGGTGTATCATTGTATTGTCCCCCTTCATCATTTGACCCCGATCCCTGTACATGTCCATATGCTACACTAAATTGAATAGAAGACGTTAAGTGATACGGATCTGTATGGTACACATGCGTATAATGGTTATCTACGGAACTGTTCACACTTGATGTATAGAAGGAAGTCAGATTCCCAATATTATTGGAAAACATTCCTTTAGTTGTGCTTAAGTTTACTCGTGATATTTCTGAACTGGCTAGCGGTTTTAACCAGTATACAGACGGCATATATATTCCTCTATACACCACTGTTCTACTTACTGTTTGACCTTCGCGTACATTTATTCGGAACGGGGAAGGCGTCACATATGTCATACCGGGTACTTCTATATCCTTAAAAGATACAGAATACACTCCTGGCGGTACTCTAAGCTTTAACCGGGAATCGCCTGTTTGAAGAATTACTGAGTCGGTCTGAAAGTTAAATTTGTCAGTAATCTTATTGAGAACAGTCGGCTTGATCCCGTCTATGTATATCTCTCCTAGATATTTTTTGTTCGTAATAGGAGGATCGTAGGTAGCTGTGATGCTTATAAAACAGTTAGGAAGACGTATTCCGTTAAAAATACATTCATACCTTTCACCTGTGGAGGTTAACGGAATAGTAAAGGTCTGTACAGCTGGTGTTCCTTCTGCAAAGAAAAAATCTGGATGTTCAGGCGTTTTAAATGCGACGGTATAAGTAGCTCCAGCAATTAACTGTAGTTTAGCCTTTCCGGTACCGATATTGTTCCCGTCCAGTAATATAGCTGAGGGAATTAACTCATCCGTATTAGCGTCGTCCGGTAAAATGGTCGTAAAAAATTCTACCGGTACAACTCGGCTAGTTTCTGTTCCGGCGCCCGGCCCGGTTTTTGAATCTGGGCAGACTTTCTCATAGGAAAATCCAGTGTGTCGACCAACATAAGGATTAGCTTTATTACCTTCTAGTTGCGTGCCGACAAGTACTACAAAATCCGTAGAAACCGTAGGAGTAGTCTGTTTAACAGCTAATCCATCATGACTGAGATCTGAAAGGTTATCATAAGTATCCCCTGAAATAGTCACTACAATGGGAGCCCGGTATTCAAGGTTTTGCCTATTCGTACCGTACTTAGCATTTAAGCGTGCCCTTCTGACCTGCTCCGCTCCAGAATTCCAAGCTGCTTTATGAGCTTCCAAAAACTGGTAAGCTGCCGTAGTAGCTCTTTTGTAGTCGACAGCGGAAGGAAAAATCGATTTATTGAATATCTCAGGGTCGGCTTCAATTTGAGCTTGCGTAGGTGTTAATCGAGTGCGCGTTACAGCATCAAAGTTTACATTTACGCCCACATCGCTTCGAAATCCTTGCAGCAGTCGCGCCGAAGTGTCAAACCCTATAATGGCAATCTCAGCGTCTGGATGTAGATTTGCCTGAATTTGAGCTAAAGCTCCACCGGTGTCTGATCCGACTAGTGAGGATTGATCAAGTAAAACCAGTATATCGAACGAACAGTCGTCTCTAAAGATCGCCATTTATTAAAATTCAAAAGGTTAATGTTGCTACTAGTAATCTAGTTTTACCTCAACTAAGGTCTCCTTTCTAAACGATTTCTGAATAGGCTTGCTAGTTTTTGCAACAGCTAGCAAATTCTTATTCTCATCATATAACCCTATGGTAGTAATATAAACTTTAGGATCATTAATAAAATCGGCAACAGCTAAATCGCCGGCCGAACCGGTTAAGAATGTTGGATTATTTGAGAAATTAAACTGCGATGCTCTAGCACGAACAAAGTAATGAGTGGATTTAACATATTCTTTACTGCGAGCTTTCATTCCTAAATAATCTCCGCTCAAATCCGTTAAGGCTGCCGCTCCTGATATTGCTAGAAATAATTTATATGCATTATTACCTGGAATATCCGACCCTGTTACAGTTCCGAAAGATGCAGACATGTTTAATTTTTCCCCACTTAACACTACCACTCCTAATCTAGGATATACTTTCCCATAATAATGAGGAGCGGATGAGTTATAGATACCGTTTTCGATACTACCTGAAATGACGTTATAAACTTCTCCAGCAGACGTATACGTAGGATTTGCTAAAGAAGCATCTGATATTAACCTTAAAGCTTTTGAAGCCCCTAAAGTTACATTTGAACCGGTATATGCATTAGCTGGTCTACCTCCTGCAACAAACTGAGATCCGGATAAATGTCTTAAGTTAATTTCGAGATTTTTCTCATCTAAACTATCCTTAATCCTAGCTCGATTATAATTTAGTACGTAAATCGAATTAGAAGTTGTGCCGTTTACTGTAAAAGCAGTTACGCCCGGGTCTAGGCAAAGTTGACGGTATTGTGCGTAGATAGCACGCGTTGGAGTATCTGAGACTTGTCCGCCCTCACTTTCGGAGCCGGACCCAAATCGATGCCCATAGGCTATTGAGAACTGCGGCTCTGCTGTAGCCTCAGCTGAAGCGCTATGGTATAGTTCGTAGTAGTATGTTTTTTGAACCGCTGTTTCGTTAGAGGATGTAAAGTAAGTTAAAAGGTTACCGATATTCTCTGAAAAAAGCGCTCTTGTAATGATTTCCTGCTGGTTAGGAACAATATCATCGGGTTGAAATCTTATAAACATTTATGTTATTCTTTTAGTGTTATATGATACGCTTAGACAGTTATAGATGCACCGGGTAAGTTTGTTGTAGTCAATCTCTCCACCGTTATATTCACAGTTGTTCTACCTCCTGTTTCATTTCCTATAATAGTAAGGGTAGCCTTCTTGGCACGTAGTGTTGACAGTTTACCCTGTAAAGTGAAGCTCATACCTGTAACAACAACGGTTTGAGCAGATTCTCTATCTGTGATCACAGAAGGTAATGTTCTAGCTGTATCCTGACCAGTCGCTTGCGCTGGGGAAGGCGTTACATTTACAAATGTAGCGACGTCACTATCAGATAGTATACATGTGTATCCAAAGTTAGCATTCCCGCCCGGAAAATTAATCGTTGCAGGAGTAATTGTCACGGTATCTGTAGTAGATTTTAATGTAAAGCTAGTTTGCGGGACTGAAATAACAGGTATACGGACTGTGTTCTTAGGTAAAGTTACGAGCGGGTATTTCATCACCTGTGTCTCATCTGTAACGGCTTCAGTTACTGGTAAGTTCTCTATTGCACGACCGTAGTAAGCTGATCCTAAAGGATGATCGCTGTTCCAAAGAGAGTAATCAATTTCGTCATCTGCTAATGCAAAATATACGATATTAAATTCATTTTGCCCTCTTGCAAGCAACTCTCTGCCTTTTTTTGTTAAAACTGCATCAACAACTATTGATGAATTATCAAGATATCCCATAATTTGCTATTTTTATCTTTTACCTATAAATAGGTAACTTTTATAATTTTATAATGTACGAATAGGATTATCTTCAACAAGAGTAACAATCACCACTGGAGTACCCTTAGCGGTAGCTGTGGAGTTAATGTTTACATCCGGGCCGACAAGTCTTGAACCTTTAAATCTACAGCTAGCTATACTACTATCCTCAAAATGCTGATAGTTGGCAGACACTTCCGAGCTAGAGTAGTACGCGCCGATACTTTTATTAACAGCAAAGTCGTACTCTTGTTCATACCTTGTTTTAGATCCTGTCCTGTTTAAGAGGTATACAGGAGATAGTAACATTAATGGAGATGTTTCTCCAGGTGTAAAAGCTCCTGAACTTGAATAATACGGAACAGTTCTTTTGTACTGGGGAGTTAATCTAGAAGAAGAGACGTAAGTTATGTTCTGACCGTAAGGAGCAGTGTTAAGATATATGGAATTCCTACCAGGTTTAACTACGTAGTTGTATTCACGAATAAAAGTATTAAACTCTGGCCCGGTAATCTTAACGTCTTCTATATTTAGATTATAATCAGTTATATTAAAAATATAAGAATTAGAAGTTAGAAAAGAAGGTTGATATACAAGACTGGACCCCGAGTCATTAAGTTTAACAGTAAATGAACCTATACTCTTAGCATTGACCTCTATATTTGTAACTTCAATAGAATCTGAAAGACTTTCATATACCCTGTCTATCCTAGAAACCGTCTTTATTACACCGTTTCTCTTGTAAGTGTAGGTTATTTGCTCATCTTTAACTTGCCCGCTACGTAGCATTGTCTGAACTGCGGATGTTTTAGCTTTAAAAACGGAAGGGAGAAGCATGCCGTAGTATCCGTAGCTGGGCATTCCTTGCATCGTTGATACGGGAGTACTGCTGGTTAATCTAGGAGCTCGTTCCTTTACAGAAATATCGGCTGTGTATTTTTCGCGTTCTGCAAATAAGCTTGCAGACACGTGTACATGTACGGTATGTTTATCTCTTACGACCTCAACTTCTATAGGAGTGAGAACAGTCGCGGTATGCTTTTCTCGACTAATCTCTATATCTGGGAGTAATGGAAGTTCTGCCTGGTAAGGAGGTATGTAGGAGGAAGATAAACTAGTTATGTTTGTTGGTAATTGAGCGTCTAAACCGAGTATAGATACACTAGGTAGTGTTCGTTTTACTTTTGATCGCTCCAGTAAAGAGGGTTCAATTAATACTCCTGAGATTAAATTGGCTCGAGCTGGTATTAACTGTTTCAATTGACTAAATACCGTATAATCGTAAAGGCTAAAAATCTCTATATATTTACCTATATCATTTGCGGCGGTAAATTTTTTAAAATACTCTGCTCTGGCTTTCGCTAAATCTGGGTAATAATCTTTAAGTCCATCGCCGGGATCTCCTATAAAAGATTCAAAATTATAAGGTCCAAACTGGTTAGCGATATCCCTATTAACTTGGTCTGTGGGTGAGAATGCAATGACTAATCTATTACTATCCCGCTGGGATCTGTCATATTTGCTTTCTTCTACTTTCTTATCAGGAGCTAATGTTCCGTTTAAAGTACTTGTTTCAATCCTAACTTTATTAGACTTAGGTACATTAGCTCCAATTGTAGGTATGTACTGATAATATGTTTCGGTGTTAGGGGTGTACTGAGTTCTGTCCGTTCCGGTAAAATTAAAAAAGCTACCTGTCGTATCTGCTGAGTAATTTCTGTTAGGTTGAGAAGAACTTACCTGAACGTATGTATCATGGTCGTGTTTAAGATTATCAAGTCCGAGTGGAAAATACCTATATAGTTCATTAAAAGATCCCGTGTAAGTGTCGGTATGGTAGCTTCCCGGGTTAAGAATATGCTCGTCAAATACTGTTTTAGAGAACGAAGAAAAGTACTCCTTATATCCTTGCATGGACCCGCTAAATCTAGCGCTAAAGCTACCCGTGGTTCCTCCTAAGAGCACATAATGTCCAGTCGCATTGAGAGAGTTATCTGCTCCTAATCCGTATAATAAACTATTCGCAGTAGTGCCGTTTATTGACAGACTGGATGATAAAGAGACTCGACTATCTACAAATTCACTGGACTTACCGCTATCTACAGTTAGTATGCCATTAAATCCTGCTCCGGGATATAAAGGAGTCGGACTATATATTCGAACTGTCCATGCATCTTTGTCAAAATAGGGGAGCAGACTTCCTGTAACTGTTTTATAATGTAAATTTCCTGCAGATCCTGTTGCTACTGTATATTTTAAATACCCATAGGTATTTACGCCGTATAGAGAAGAAGTGTAATGTACTAACTCCAAATTATGTAGCGCATTTGCTCGATTACCGCTCTCCTCAATTGCCCACAAGCTCATACTAGTACTGCCTGTATAGCTTGTATTAAACCTGAACTCGACAGTTTGAGGTACTCTCGATTGTGGAAACAGGGAGGACGAAGTTAAACGTCTAGGAAATTCTATATACTGATCGCCTTTAAAATTAAGAGAATAATGAAACCGCTGCTGCGCAATATTCGGGGTTTCATCCTGAACCGTGTCAGCTGTTTGCGGACCTCCGTACTCCTTAACGCTTATAAGTGTAAAAGGTATTCCATATATTGAAAATAAAGCTCTTACTGATCGCTCTGTCCCCTTTGTTTTAAGAAGGTAGGGCAGGTTATTAACAACCCGTTTCCATATTTGATGATTTAACCGTTCATGGGCCTGGCTAATCAAATCTCCTGTAGGTGTTAGTAGTTGGCCATTTCTGTTCACGCCTAATTTATACAGCCATAAATCACTTAGTTGACGCGTATTTTGAATTTTCCACCCCAATGATCTAGCGTAATACGGTAATAGCTTGTTAGGTATTCCGCGCTCTGGATGTTCATCTCGTTCGTGTATACTTGTTAATTTTCTAACATAGGTGTATATATTATCAAAATGCTGGCCGATCATATATAAAAACGTAACATATTCACTATTGTTAGGATCGCGAAGAATATGATCTGGCGTATTATAGAATAGGCTGTCGTAGTTCCTAAAATCATGAGCGCTTGCAATGTCCAGCATAGAATCATACCAAGCGGTATACTGTGAACTTGTTGTCGGATAATTTATAATTCTGCTTCCCGAAACGAATTTCGGAGCAGGTAAAACACTTCCTGTAATGTCGTATGAAAATATACTTCCAGACTGATAATGTAGATATTTCTCAAACGGGTCAAACTCGGTTAATACAGTATTTGCTCGATTAAGATAGTTGTCAGTTAGTTTAGTTATATAAACTGAAGCATAAGCATTACTATTTAATGCGATATTAGACTGAGAGTCGTAGTATTCAACTAACTGACGTTTAAAGTTATAATTTTTCAGACGCTCTGTAGCTGATCCGTACACTACAAAATTTGAAAAGGACGTATAATCTATATTTAAAGGTATCTCTTCAGATCCTGATAATATTTCACGAATTAAATGATTGGTTGTAGTTATATCAGCGTCCAGTAGGTTATTCCATGACTTTAAGTCTGTGCTGTTACTCGTATCAACAGCTGTGCAGTTTTTAAAGTTTGGACCTTTAAGTACTTTATTTTTTAAAGGATTTAACCCTTCCGGAGTTAGTACCTCTTCGGGCTGTACTGTAAACGTATCAATATACTCCTCTAATACCTTATAAGAAATAAAGCAGAGTTGTTTCTCTTGAATATAAACAGGAAGGGGATACTTTAGTTTAACATAAAGTACCAACTCATTACAATTACTCTCGCCTTCTTGTTGACATGGTTGCACTGCTCCTGTGTCGGAACATTCAACCTTAAGATTTACAATAGAAAATAAATTATTACTACCAAAATTTATATTGATATCATTAAGTCTTCTATCTGCTCTTAGTTTTGCAGCCACATCTCTAAATTCTTCGAGCTCAAGAACTACAGAGGGATAGGTTGAAACGTAAGATAGTTTTACTCGTAATTTTAATTCAGTTCTATCTGAGGAAATCTCATGTAAAAAAAAGGGGAGATTACCTGCATCTCCTATAAGATTTATCAAAAAATTAAACCCTATTTTATAGGTCCCTGAATAATAGGAAGCCGTATTAAACAAATACGGCACATCAAATAGAAAATCTTTATAAGCAGAAGAGTACTTATAAGGTACGTTATAAAGAGAAGTAAGGTAATCGCCTTTAACGTTATAAAAATGTGCTTCTACATTTAAAAGATTTTCATCTATATAATCCAATACGGCTGAATCATATGAAATTGTATCTAAATCCTCAGGTTTGAAAGTCTGGCCGACTTCTCGAGATTTAGACTGTATAACTTGAAGTTTATTAAAAAATCTATCTAGAGACATAAAATTTATTTTTTCCCAAGTGTATTAATTCTTTAATGTTACCAGTAAAGATTCTACAATATTCCTCGCACACTATTTCCTAAAGGCCCGCCTTCGGGGGAACTAGCTCCACCTCCGGTACCACCTCCGGTAGTGACTGTAGTACATGCTCCTACGTCTTGTAACATGTACTTACCTTGAGCGGCTTCCGGGTTAACTACAAAAGGCGGAACTGTGCCGTAGTGGTCCACAAAAGCTGGAGTGCCTCTAGTAGGTATAATCTGTGAAAATGACCTATTTCGGTAGTCTCGAAGGGTCTGATAATTTAAGACAAAGTCTTCCTTGACGTAAAATAAAGCTAAAGGCGGCACTGTAACGGTATACATATATTTTCTACACTGTATACCAACGGTCGGCGATGTAGTAAAGGGCGGAGGCGTATTTCTACATATACCAGTTTTCTGAATAGCAAATGTATTTCCGGTCACGCTTTGGTTTTTAACGCGTGGCTGTAAGAAAGAATCACGAGGCGGATTTCCGCTATAGTGTTGAACTAATATAGGAATGTTTACTTGTGTAGGCAGTATTTCTGAAACAGTTCCGTTCACTAAGTCGGCAGCAGTCCTGTACTGTAACTTCCAAGCGTCGGGGTAGGTTCCTATATTAGCTCCGTTGTTATTTGCGGTCTGAGGTGTAATAAATACGGTATATGAAAATTCTTCACATGCTGAATTTACAGTAACGGGACCAGAGGGCGGCTGCGTTACAGTAGCACTGCATGCAGTACCTATATTTTGAATATTTAACACCTTAGGAGCATATCCTTCAGATTCCGTGCTGGTACCGCTTGTAGATGTAGTTCCGGTAGAAACTGGACCTAGAAGTGTTACTGTTGCATCGGCACTCGCTGCGGGAGGAAGCATTGATTCGACTATATAACTCTGTCCGGTCCATGTGAAATTTTTCTGTATATCCTTCTGAGGTTCCGTGTTGGAACATTCCCAATATCTTATAGAGATAGGACCGGGAGTTTTAACTTTACCTATCTCATACCGATTACAGGCAAGCCTAGTCGGCGTTATAGTATTTACAGGTGCAACACCGGTTACTTCATACGCGCCGTTAAAGTATTGAGGTGCTTGTGCCGTTGAAGCTTCAAAAGAAATAAAACCTGTATAACGTATTTCATATTCTGTTGATCCTTCTAATCTTATATCACGAGAATTTCCAGTACAGTCTATATACTTCACTAAAACTTTACCTAGATCGCTTATAGGGTATCCAAGCGGGACAGCAAAAGTATATGTTTTACATAATTCTCTACCTTTAGGGACTTGTACTTCTTGAGGCGTCGGGAAAGCGCATACCTCTATAGATTGTCCCGGCTGTACTGGAGGCGTGGTTTGCGCTGAATTACTGCAGTCGGTATAAGTCGCGGTACGTGCGTCTCCCGTAGCAGGACTTGTGTTAGTAATTCTCCAAGTTGTACAAGTAGTAGTAGTAGTAGTAGTAGTAGTAGTAGTAGTAGTAGTAGTAG
>Ga0172367_10001280_pt1 | contig 37121 bp, 35 predicted proteins | sample Lak10m_FD_114542 | JGI IMG/M metagenome (GOLD analysis project Ga0172367, IMG submission 114542) | Freshwater microbial communities from Kabuno Bay, South-Kivu, Congo - kab_022012_10m | ecosystem: Environmental > Aquatic > Freshwater > Lake | place: Democratic Republic of the Congo: South-Kivu... | reverse complement strand
TAGCCTGCGCGGCCATGGCCATTCGCGCCGGGCTGGCGGACCGCGTGCTCACCGGCGGTGCCGAGGCGGCCATCACGCCGCTGGGCATTGGCGGATTCAACGCCCTGCAGGCCCTGAGCACGCGCAACGATGAACCGGAACGCGCCAGCCGACCTTTCGACAAGGACCGCGATGGCTTCGTGATGGGTGAAGGGGCGGTGATCCTTCTGGTGGAGAGCCTTGAGGCGGCCCAGGCCCGGGGCGCCCACATCCTGGCCGAGATCAGCGGCGCGGGCATGACCGCCGACGCCCACCACCTGACGGCTCCGGCCCCGGAGGGCGAGGGCGCCCAGCGCGCCATGCGCCTGGCACTGGCCGACGCGGGTCTGCACACCACGGATATCGACCACATCAACACCCACGGCACCTCCACTCCCGCAGGAGATGTGGCCGAGATCCAGGGCATCGCCCGGGTCTTTGGCGAGCACGGGCGCCACATTGCCATCAACAGCACCAAGTCCATGACCGGCCATCTGCTGGGGGCCGCCGGTGCCATCGAGTGCCTGGCCGCGGCCCTGGCCCTGCAGCACGGCGTGGTGCCGCCCACCATCAATGTGGACAATCCCGACCCCGCACTGGAACTGCCGGTGGTCACCAGTGCCGTGCACCGGCCGCTGCGTCACGCCATCAGCAACACCTTCGGCTTTGGCGGCCACAACGCCAGCCTGCTGCTCACGCGCTGGACCGAATGAAACTCTTCGGCTGGCTCCAGCGCTCGCCTGCAGATTCCCGCCAGGGCGGAACGCTGGAGGAGCGCATCGGCTACACCTTCACCCGGCCGGACCTGCTGGAATTGGCTCTGACCCACCGCAGCCACACGGGGCAGACGGACAGCCCGCGCAGCGCATCCAACGAACGCCTGGAGTTTCTGGGCGATGCCGTGCTGGATTTGTGCGTGAGCCGTCACCTCTACGAGCGCTTTCCCGACAAGAAGGAGGGCGAACTCACCAAGCTCAAGAGCATCATTGTCTCCGGGCCATTCCTGGTGCAGCTGGCCAACAACATCGGGCTGGGCGAACACCTGCACTTGAGCGAATCCGAGGCCCGCACCGGCGGCCGACAGCGGCCTTCCATCCTGGAGGACGCCTTCGAGGCCCTGCTGGGGGCCTTGTACCTGGACGGCGGGCTGGTGGTGGCGGAGGCCTTTGTGCAGCGCAACATCCTGGACGGCCTGGACCTTGGGCAAGCCAGCCGGGACAACCGCAACTACAAGAGCCAGCTGCTGGAACTGAGCCAGAGCCGGGGCCAGGACAACCCCGTGTACGAGGTGGTGGAGGAAGTTGGCCCCGACCACAACAAGTTCTTCGTGGTGGAGGTGTTGGTGGACGGGCAGGCCCTGGGTCGTGGCACCGGCGCCAGCAAGAAGAAGGCGGAGCAGGAGGCGGCCCGGGTGGCGCTGGAGTCCGGCCTCTTGCGGCACGACGGGGGGAGCCGTGTCCAAGGGGCCTAAAGCCGGGGCGGGCGCCGCCGCGGAAAGCAGTGCCTCACCTGACGAATACGAGGCTCCGGCCACTGCCGGGGAAGCCGAGGAGCGGGTGGAGCGCAGCCGCTTCCTGGCGCTGGCCCGGCCCATCCACAGCGAGGCCGACGCCGCCGCCTTCCTGAAAGGCCTGCGCGACCTGCACCACAAAGCCACCCACCACTGCAGCGCCTGGCGTTTGGGCCACCCCGCCCTCACCCGGCACTTTGGCGCCTCCGATGATGGTGAACCCTCCGGCAGCGCGGGACTGCCCATCTTGCGGGCCATCGAGTCCAGCGGGCTTTCCGATGTGGCGGTGGTGGTGGTGCGCTGGTACGGAGGCGTGAAACTGGGCACCGGCGGCCTGGCCCGCGCTTATGGATCCACAGCACGACTGGCATTGGAGGCCTGTCCGCGCCAGACCGTGGTGGAGCGCCTGCCGCTCTTCCTGCGTTTCTCCCCTTCCCTCATGACCCAGGTGCGGCGTCTGGCCAGCCAGGCCGAAGCGCGGGAGTGCCGGCTGGAGCGTGGGGAAGACCTGCTGCTGGAACTGGCCGTGCCGCGCAGCCGTCGCGCCGCGCTGGAACTGGGCCTGCGCGAGCTCTTTCAGGGAAAGGGCGAGCTGTGGACCTGATCTCCGTGCAGGTGACGGGCCTGGTGCTGTCACTGGCGCTCTCCTTTTTCTGCTCGGCCTCCGAGATCGCTTTCACCGGTTTGGAGCGTGCCCATGTGCTGGTGTGGCTCAAGGCCCGACGCCGGGGCGCCCTCAGCACGGCGCGCTGGCACCGGCGGCCGGACACCCTGCTGGTGACCCTTCTGGTGGGCAACAACCTGGTCAACATCACCTTCACCACCTTTGCCACCCTGCTGGGCCTGGAACTGGGCTGGCCGGAGTGGTGGACGGCCCTGCTGGCCACCCTGGTGGTCACCATCGGTGGCGAGACCGTGCCCAAGACCTTCGCCCACGGGCGCAGCCAGCGCCTCTTTCCCGCGCTGGCCCTTCCATTGGGCGCCATGCGATTCATCCTGTGGCCGGTGGCCACGCCCATCATCGGGCTTCTGCGCCTCCTGCCCGGCTCCCAGGAGCGCGAGGTGCTGCACATGCGCGACCACCTGAGCCTGCTCACCCACGACCTCAGCCGCAGCGGCGATCTGGGCCACGCGGAGGGCCGCATGATCCGCCGTGCCCTGGATCTGCACCAGCGGCGCCTGGGGGAACTGATGACCCCACGCACGGAGCTCTTGGCCCTGCCCCTGGATGCAAGCCCGGCGGAAGCCGCCGCGCGCATCCTGGAAGGCGGACGCAGCAGCCTGCCCCTGTTCCGGGGAGACCTGGACCACATCACGGGCTACATCACCGCGCGGGATCTCTTTCAGCGTCCTTCATCGTTGCAGGAGATCCGCCGGGAACCGCTCTATGTGCCGGAGTCCATGAAGGCCCGCGACCTCCTCGCCGTGTTCGGCCGCAGCCCCGCGCGGCTGGCCGTGGTGCTGGACGAATACGGCGGCACCGCCGGCCTGCTCACCCTGGAGGATTTGTTGGAGGACCTGGTGGGTGCCATCGAGGACGAGCACGACCAGGCGCGGCGGGACTGGGTCCCCCTGGCGGACGGCCGCATATTCGCCCCGGCCCGCATGCGGCTGGACGCCTTCGCCGCCCGCTCCGGCCTCACTCTGCCAGGCGAGGCCGCCGACACCCTGGGCGGCTGGATCATCGAAAGCCTGGGCCGCATTCCCGCCGAGGGGGAGCGACTGGACCTGCCCCACCTGCGTGTCTCCATTGTCAGCGCCACGCCCCGCCACCTGCGCCATGTGATTGTGGAGTTGGACCAGCCCGGCACCCAGCACCAGCCCCACCCATAAACCGGCTCTTTTCACGCGTCCACCTCCCCGGTGCCCAGCTTGGCATAGAGCGTCTGGCGGCTGATGCCCAGGCATTCGCAGGCCTTGGTCTTGATGCCCCCCGTCACCCCCAGCACATCCAGGATGTAGTGGCGTTCCACTCCGCGCAGGAAGTCCCTCAGCGGAAGGGGCCTGCCCTGCAGGGCCGGTGTGGACAAGCGGTGGCGCTGGGCCCACTGGGCGCCAAGGGAGCTGCCATCCACGAAATTGGCCCACGCGAGCGGCGGACGCTGGGGCGCCTGGATGGCCAACACCTGCCAGCCCGCCTGTGCCGCGCCCCTGCACCATTCCTCCAGCCCGGCGGGCGCATCGTCCGCGCTGTGCAGGACCAGGAGACCGCGATTTCCGGGGGCTTTGCCGGGCTGTTCCGGCAGGCTGTTCATGGAAAGCTCCATCAGGCCCTGTCCCTGTCCGCCCAACAGGTGGTGGAGCCAGGGGCGCAGGTGCGGCCAGAGCTCCGGCGCCAGGGCAAGATCCACTGGCCGCCCGGCGCACAGGTGCCCAAGCAGATCCAGCCAGACCTGGCCCTCCAGCAGCTCCGCCGCCTGGCGCAGGTTGAACCAGCGCAGGAGGCGGTTGGGCTTCAATTGATCAGGATGGAAGAAGATGCCCGCCTGGCGCGCCCGCCGCGAGGCTTCCGTTGGGGAAAGCAGATTGCCGGCCTGATCCGCCTGCAGTTCCAGGTAACGCCACTTGGCGCGGTGGAAGTGCCAGTCCTCCGGCAGGGTGCTGCGCAGGAGCAATTCCTGCTCCAGCAGGCGGCGCTGCCGGCCGGGCAGTCCGCACTGGCGCTCCACGGTGCGGTGCAGGGCATCTGCCTCGGCGCAGCGGCGACCCAGGGCGTCCAACTCCACGCGCATCTCCTGCGTTTCCAGGGCGCGGCGATCCATCCACTGGACCAGCCACTCTTTGAGCAAGGGGCGATCCTCGTCGGGCAAGGGTTCCCGCAAGCCCAGCAGGTGGCGGGCCATGTCAGGCCGGGCTTCGGCGGAACGGGTGCCAAACTCCGCGAGGCACTTGAGCAGGGCCATGGCCGGCGGCAGGCTGCGATCCATCCGCACCGGGCGGATGTCGGCCTCGGGCGAGGGGTGTTGGGCTGAGGACATGTGTGCATCTCCTGTTAGGGGGCACAGGAGGCGATGACGCTGGCCCAAGATTAACTCACGGGAGCAGCGCAAGCAAGCCTTGCCAAACCGAAAACCGCCGATTTCGCCTTGCCTGTCCAGTGTGCATGGCAGGATGGAAGCTCCATCCACCACGCGTCACCCACGGTGGACGCCATGCAATGGGGAAGTGAAAGCTGATTTTGGGGCCTTTCAGGGGGCAAAAGGGAAGCATCTCATTGACTCTGCAGGGCCATTTTGGGATAATGTGAAACTAGTCAGTCACTGGCGGTGGGATGAAAAACTGGCGACCGGTCCTTGCACTTGTGACCGTGGCGGTGCTCTCCCACTACGGTTTTTTGTTGGTACGCAGCATGCGCGAGTGGAGCTTGCAGCGTGAGAATCAATTGCTGCGTCAGGAACTGCTGGCGGTGGGAGCCATTCAGCGCGACATGGCCTCGCTGCGGAGCCTGGCTCGCAAGCTGAACCAGCATTTGGGGCTGCCTCCCCGTGCGGAGGTGGGCCAGGAAAGCCGCCCCACGGGCGCTGGATTTCAGGCGGGCCCACGGGAAGCCAGTCCCTTGCCATTGTCACCGCCCGTGGCCGGTCGCTTGAGCCGCTTCTTCCAGCGGGAAGCCTGGCCACGAGGCCTGGATCACACGGGTCTGGATGTGGCCACGGAACCGGGGGAACTGGTCTACGCCGCCGCCTCCGGACGCGTGGTCTTCCGGGATCTCACCCGCCGTCTGGGCTTTGTGGTGCTGGTGGATCACGGTCAGGGCCTGGTGACGGGCTACGGCCACCTGGCATCCGCCCTGCCGGAAGCGGGCGAGTCCGTGACCCGGGGACAGGCCATCGGCCGCGTGGCGCGCGGTGGCGTGGGGCGCGGCAGTCATTTGCACTTTTCAGTCCAGCAGGACGGGCTTCCCCTGGATCCCTTGAGCCTGCTGGCATCCTGGTAAGAGGAGTACCGCAGCATGAACAGCGCCAACACCCAGACCGTCATCAGCAAGGATGCCGTCTTCGAGGGCAAGATCAGCTCCAAGGACAGCGTGCACATCGATGGCAAGCTGCTGGGCGATGTGCGGTCCGACGCCACCATCGAACTGGGAGAGACCGGTTCGGTTGAAGGCAATGTCACCGCCAACCATGTCATCACCGCCGGCCACATCCGGGGCAGCGTCACCGCAAAGGACAAGGTGGAGCTGAAGGGCAAGAGCCGCCTCGAGGGCGATCTGGTCACCACACGCCTGGTCATCGAGGACGGTGCCCAGTTCGAGGGCATGTGCAAGATGGGCGGCAAGGTGGGTGCCCCTGCGGTTCCTGCCGCTCCTGCGGCGCCTGCGCCCGTATCCAGCGAACCCGCGACGGAGACCGTTGAAACCGAGCGCACGGGTCTCTTCGGCCGTCGTCCGGCCGGAAACTAGATCCCCGTGGCCGCCGATCCCGAGGAAAGCGGGTGGCGGAAGGCCGGCGAGCTGGGGGACATGGGCCTGCGCTTCGCCCTCTTTCTCACACTGTGCGTGTGGGGCGGGTTGAAGCTGGATGAGCGCTGGGGCTGCGCGCCCTGGTTGACTCTGGCGGGCGCACTGGTGGGCATGGCCATCGGCGCCTGGTGGGCCTGGTTGAAATTGCGCGAGATGATCGGCGGAGGCAAGCCGTGAACCCCATCCTGTCGGGCATCACGGCGGGAACGGCCATGTCCCTGGTGGGTTTGGCCGTCATCTGGCCGGCACTGACCAAGGGGCCCATGGCCCTGCTTGGGCGCGTGAGCGCCGTTTTCCTGGGAAAGCTCAGCCTGGTGGTGGTGCTGGTGCTGTGGGCGCACAAGCGTTTGGGCACCGATGGCGGCAACCGCTTCGGCATCAGCCTGGGCCTGACCGTGGTGGTGCTGCTGCTGGCCCAGGGGGTTCTGCTGGCCTGGCGCAGCGCACGCATGGAAAGCGCATCTGCGGCAGACGCCTCCCGCGAGACGAGTGTGGACAATAGCTGAAGAGGGAAAATCCTCGATGACGCGTTTCTTGCTCACCCTGTGGTGTCTGACGGCTCTGCTCGCCGGTTCCGCACTGGCCGAGGAGGCGGGCGCCTCCCATGCCGCCACACCCATCACCGGCACGGTGGAGGCTCCGGCCGACGGCCACGGCGATGCGGCGGCGTCCCACGGCACCGCTCCCGCCCACGAAGCCGCGGCTATGGATGGCGCGCACGGCCAGGCCCACGCCGAAGGCGATGTGGGCGCGGTGGTGAAGGAGGGCATGCAGCACCACCTGACGGACAGTCCCCATCTGGAACTGCCGCTGAAGAGTTTCCACCTGGATCACCTGCGCATTCCCCTGCCCTTCCTTGACGGCGTGCGTCAGGCCACGGGCAACGACACTCCCCTCATCAACTGGATGGTGAAGGACGATGACGGCCACGCCTACCTGATGATGAGCAAGCACATGATTTTCATGGCCCTGGCATTTTTCATTGTGCTGGTGGTGATGCTGGCGGCTCGGCGCACGGCAGGAACGGCCGCCCCCAGGGGCATCGGCAATGTGGTGGAGTCGCTGATCGTGTTCCTGCGGGACGAAGTGGTGCTGCCCAACACGGGCAAGGAGGGCAAGCCCTACCTGCCCTTCTTCCTCACGGTCTTCTTCTTCATCCTCACCATGAACCTGCTGGGGCTCATCCCCTTCGGCAGCAGCGCCACAGGCAACCTGAGCGTCACCGCCGGCTTGGCCCTGTGCGCCTTCGGCATGATGCAGGTGGCGGGCATGCGCGCCCACGGCGTGCTGGGCCACTTCAAGGGCCTCATGCCTCATGGCGTGCCCATCTTCGTGGCGCCCATCCTGCTGCCCATCGAGTTCCTGGGCATGTTCACCAAGCCCTTCGCCCTTTGTGTTCGTCTCTTCGCCAACATGATGGCCGGGCACGCCGTCATCGCCGCCTTCGTGGGGCTCATCGCCGTGCCCCTTTTGGCCCTGACCAACCTGCCCGTGGTGGTGGCCATCGGCCTGCTGGAGCTCTTCGTGGCTTTCCTGCAGGCCTACATTTTCACCATGCTGACGGCCATCTTCTCGGGCTCCTTCATTCACCAACACTAAGCGAATTCACGCAACCGACAACCAACTCATCCACAGGAGATTCAAATGGACCCCATGTTGCACGCAGGCATCGCCGGCATCGGCGCGGGTTTGGTGGCCCTGGGCGCCGGTCTGGGCATCGGCCGCATCGGCGGCAGCGCCATGGAGGGCATCGCCCGCCAGCCTGAGGCCACGGCCAAGATCCAGACGGCCATGATCATCAGCGCCGCCCTCATCGAAGGCGTGGCCCTCTTCGGCACCGTGGTGTGCCTGCTGGCCGCCCTCGCGAAGTAAATCCGCGGCTTCCGCCGCACCTGATAAAGGGACCAGCGCATGAGTCTGGACAAAATTTTCTCGCTGGATCCGGGGTCGGTTCTTTACACGATCATCAGCTTCATCATCCTGCTGGTGGTGCTGGGCAAGTTCGCCTGGAAGCCCATCCTCGCCGCCCTCGAGGCGCGTGAAACGGGCATCCGGAACGACATCGACCAGGCGAGGAAGGATCGTCAGTCGGCAGAGGAGGCCCGCGTGGCCCACGAAGCCGCGCTGGGGGATGCCCGCAAGGAGGCCCAGGCCATTCTGGCGGAGAGCCGTGATCGCGCCCGCGCCTTCGAGGCGGAACAGGCCGACCAGGCCCGTGCCGAAGCCTTGAAGCTGCGCGAGCAGGCCGCTGTGGACATCGCCAGGGACGCCCAGACCGCTCGCCAGAGCCTGAAGGGCGAACTGGTGGACCTGAGTCTGGCCGCCGCCGAGCAGGTGATCCGCAAGGGTTTGAGCCGTGCGGATCACGAGGCCATCATCCAGGACGCTCTCCGTCAGGCGGAGCAGGCCCTGTGAGCCGGGGTGCCGTGGCCCGCAGTTATGGGCGGGCCCTCTTCGAGGCGGCGGCGGAGGCGGGCCTGCGTGAGCAGGTGATGGCCGAAGCCAAGGCCCTGGGGGAGGCCCTTCACAGCGACCTGTTGCCCTTGTTGCTCTCGCCCAAGGTGCCCATGGCCACGCGTCTGGCCGTGGTGCGCGAGGTGTTCGCGGGTGCCAGCCCCCTCTTCCTGTCCTTCCTGTCCCTGGTCATCCGCAAGGGACGGGCGGGAGCCCTGCCGGAGATGGTGCTGGTGCTGCAGGACCTGGACCACGAGGCAGCGGGCCGGGCGGTGGGCGAACTGCGCAGCGCGCTGCCCCTGCCTGAGGAGCTGAAGGAGCGCATACGCACGGCCGTGTCCCGCATGACGGGCAAGGAGCTGAGCCTGGTGGAGCACCAGGATCCGGAGTTGCTGGGCGGTTTCGTGGCCCGGGTGGGGGACCGCATGCTCGACCTGAGCCTGCGCACCCGCCTGAGCCAGCTGCGCCGCCACTTGCTGGCCTCCTGAGGGTGGACCGGCACGAACGACCATTGCACAAGGAGTCTTGATGCAGATACGACCCGAAGAGATCACCTCGATCATCCGCAAGCAGATTGCGGATTTTTCCGGCGGCGCCCGCCTGGAAGAGATCGGGGAGGTGATCATGGTTGGCGACGGCATCGCCCGCGTCCACGGCCTCGAAAAGGTCATGGCCGGCGAGCTGGTGGCCTTCCCCGGCGAGGTCTTCGGCATGGCCATGAACCTGGAAGAGGACAACGTGGGTGTTGTGCTCTTCGGTGGCGAAACCACCATCCGCGAGGGTGATGTGGTGCGCCGCACGGGCCAGGTGGTGCGCGTCCCCGTGGGTCGCGCCCTGCTGGGACGCGTGGTCAATCCGTTGGGACAGCCCATCGACGGCAAGGGCCCCATCCAGTCGGAGGAGAGCTATCCCGTGGAGCGCAAGGCCACGGGCGTGGTGACCCGCCGTCCGGTGAAGGAGCCCCTGCAGACGGGCCTCAAGGCCGTGGACGCCATGATCCCCATCGGACGCGGTCAGCGCGAGCTGATCATCGGCGACCGCCAGACCGGCAAGACGGCGGTGGCGCTGGACACCATCATCAACCAGAAGGGCAAGGGTGTTTATTGCATCTATGTGGCCGTAGGTCAGAAGGGTTCCACCATCGCCAAGGTGGTGAAGACCCTGCAGGACCACGGCGCGCTGGAGCACACCATCATCGTGGCCTCCACGGCGGTGGACCCGGCCCCCCTGCAGTTCCTCGCCCCCTACACCGGCGCGGCCATGGGCGAGTACTTCCGGGACAACGGCGAGCACGCCCTGGCCGTCTATGACGACCTCACCAAGCACGCCTGGGCCTACCGGCAGCTCTCCTTGCTGCTGCGCCGCCCGCCCGGCCGCGAGGCCTATCCCGGCGATGTGTTCTACCTGCACAGCCGCCTGCTGGAGCGCGCCGCGCGCATCAGCGACCAGATGAATCCGGAGATGGTGAAGGCGGGCATCAAGAAGCCCGGCGGCTCCCTGACGGCCCTGCCCGTCATCGAGACCCAGGCCGGCGATGTGTCGGCCTACATTCCCACCAATGTCATCTCCATCACCGATGGCCAGATCTTCCTGGAGAGCGACCTCTTCTACAGCGGCGTGCGTCCGGCCATCAATGTGGGCATCAGCGTGAGCCGCGTGGGTGGCAACGCCCAGACCAAGGCCATGAAGAAGGTGGCGGGCACCCTGCGCCTGGACCTGGCTTCCTACCGCGAGTTGGCGGCCTTCGCCCAGTTCGGCAGCGACCTTGACAAGGCGACCCAGGCCCAGCTCACGCGCGGTGGACGCCTGGTGGAGCTCCTCAAGCAGGACCAGTATGTGCCCATGCCCGTGCAGGACCAGGTGCTGCAGCTCATTCTGGGTGTGAACGGCCTCCTGGACGAACTGGATGTGACGAAAGTGCGGCCCTGCGCCGACGCCTTCGTGGAGCAGTTCAAGGCCGCCCACGCCGCCGATTACGCCACGCTGGTCGAGAAGGGCGAGTTGCCCGACACCCTGCGGGACACCATTCTGGCGGCGGGACGCGCCTTCGTCGCCAATTTTGCGGGCTGATCCATGGCCAACCTGAAGCAGATCAAGCGGCGGATCACCAGCGTGGCCTCCACGCAACAGATCACCAAGGCCATGAAAGTGGTCGCCGCGGCCAAGCTGAGAAAGGCCCAGGAGGCCATCCTCATGGCGCGCCCCTACGCCCTGCGCCTGCAGGAGGCGCTTTCCGGCGTGGCCGCCGCGCAGGACGCCGCCGTGCATCCCCTGCTGGAGCGTCGCCAACCCGAGCGTCCACGGGTCTGCTATCTGGTGGTCACCGCCGACCGCGGCCTGTGTGGCAGCTTCAACGCCACGGTGATCAAGCGCGCCGCGCAGTTGGTAGCCGAGGCTCCCGCCAACCAGGAGAGTCTCTTCTATCTGGTGGGCAAGAAGGGGGTGGACTTCTTCCGCTCCCGTCCCATTCCCATCACGGGGCGCCGCCAGAATTTCTTCAACCACCTGCAGTACGGTGACGCCACCTCCATCGGTCAGGATCTGGTGACCTTGTATCAGAAGGGCGAGATCGACCGGGTGGTGCTCGTGTTCAACGAATTCAAGAGCGCCATCCAGCAGATTTTGCACACGGATCAGCTCTTGCCGGTGGTGATGGAGGAGGGGGGGCCGGCCCACGCGCCGGACGCCATCTTCGAGCCCGGCGTGCGCCAGGTGCTGGATCAGCTGCTGCCCATGTATGTGAACCGCATGGTGTGGCGCGTGCTGCTGGACTCTTCCGCCGCCGAACAGGGCGCGCGCATGACGGCGATGGAGAGCGCCACGGAGAACGCCAGTGAGATGATCGCCGACCTGACCCTGCAGTACAATCGCACGCGGCAGGCGGCCATCACGCAGGAAATCGCCGAGATCGTCGGCGGCGCCGCGGCCATTCAATAGCCCGGCAAAGAAGGAAGCCTTATGAACAAGGGAAAGATTCTGCAGATCAACGGCGCCGTGCTGGATGTGGTCTTCCCGGAGGGCGAGCTGCCCTCCATCTACCACGCCCTCACCGTGCCTCGGGAAGGCCAGGACGACCTGGTGCTGGAGGTGCAGCAGCACCTGGGCGAGAAGAAGGTGCGCACGGTGGCCATGGACGCCACCGAAGGCCTCATGCGCGGCATGGAGGTGCTCGACACGGGCCTGCCCATCAGCATGCCCGTGGGCGCAGCCACCCGTGGCCGCCTGCTCAATGTCATCGGCAACCCCATCGACGATGTGGGCCCGGTGGACCGCACGCGCACCAATCCCATCCACCGGCCCGCACCAGCCTTTGAGGACTTGAGCCCCTCCAGTGAAGTGCTGGAAACGGGCATCAAGGTGGTGGACTTGTTGGAGCCCTACGCCAAGGGCGGCAAAATCGGCCTCTTCGGCGGTGCCGGCGTGGGCAAGACCGTGCTCATCATGGAGCTGATCAACAACATCGCCAAGGAGCACAGCGGTCTGTCCGTGTTCGCCGGCGTGGGTGAGCGCACCCGCGAGGGAAACGACCTGCTGCGTGAAATGCTCGAGTCCAATGTGGTCAACTACGGCGAGGCCTTCCACGAACACTTCGCCAAGACCGGCGAGTGGGACCTGAGCAAGGTGGACCGCGAAAAACTGAGCGAGAGCCAGATCGCCCTCGTCTTCGGCCAGATGAACGAGCCCCCCGGCGCCCGTGCCCGCGTGGCATTGAGTGGACTGGCCATCGCCGAGTACTTCCGCGACGAGGAAGGCAAGGATGTGCTGCTCTTCGTGGACAACATCTTCCGCTTCACCCAGGCGGGTTCGGAAGTGTCTGCCCTGCTGGGCCGCATGCCCAGCGCCGTGGGTTACCAGCCCACCCTGGCCACGGAAATGGGCGCCCTGCAGGAACGCATCACCTCCACGCGCAAGGGATCCATCACCTCCGTGCAGGCCATTTATGTGCCCGCCGACGACCTGACGGACCCGGCGCCGGCCACCACATTCACGCACCTGGACGCCACCACGGTGCTCAGCCGCAAGATCGCCGAGCTGGGCATCTACCCCTCGGTGGATCCGCTGGACTCCACCAGCCGCATCCTCGACCCGCACATCGTGGGTCAGGAGCACTACAGTGTGGCCATGGGCGTGCAGCGCATCCTGCAGCGCTACAAGGACCTGCAGGATATCATCGCCATTCTGGGCATGGACGAGCTGTCGGAGGAGGACAAGATCGTGGTGGGCCGCGCCCGCCGCGTGCAGCGCTTCCTCTCCCAGCCCTTCCATGTGGCCGAGCAGTTCACCGGCATGCAGGGCCGCTATGTGAAGCTCTCCGAGACCATCTCCAGTTTCAAGCGCCTGCTGGCCGGCGAGGCGGACCACCTGCCCGAGCAGGCTTTCGCTTTCGTGGGCACCCTTGACGAGGCCTTCGAGAAGGCCCGGAAGCTGCAGGCATGAGCACGGCCAGCGATGCCTTCCTCGTGGAGGTTGTCACACCGGCGGGGGGCATCGTGCTCTCCCGCGAGGCGGCCCATGTGCGCCTGCCCGGCCTGGTTGGGGCCTTCGGTGTGCTGGCCGGCCACGCTGACATGGTGGCGGCACTTGGCACCGGCTTGGCCTCCGTGGAGGAGAAGGGCGGCGCCACACTCACCCTGGCCGTGTCCGGTGGTTACGCCCAGGTCAAGGGCGGCCGTCTGTTGGTGCTGGCGGAGAGCGCCGAGTTGCCTGAGCGCGTGGACAGCACCCGCGCCGAGGCGGCCCGTGATCGCGCCCGCGCCCGGTTGAACCAGGGGGGAGAAGTGGACATCGAGCGCGCCCAGGCGGCACTGACCCGCGCCCTGAACCGTCTGGACTTGCTTGGCCGCGCCAAGTAGTGGCGGATTGTCAGCCGATCTTTCAAAGGGCCCCGCATGCGGGGCCCTTTTCATGCCGCTTCTGCAGGACTTCCGTTTGACATGGGAGAGGGCACTTCCTACTTTGTTGCGCGCGTCCATCGGCTGCAGCGGCAGCCGTGTCAACAGCGACTCCCCACACAGTGGCAACTCTGACAAGGTGGCAGGTGAATCAAAGGCAAGACCGGATCCTGATCCGTTCCCTGCTGGGTGCCCTCGCCCTCGCCCTCTGCCTGTCTTCTGCAGGCGCCTTGCGCGCCCAGGAGACTGTGGAATCGGGCCTGACCTACGAGCAGGCCCGGGAGGCCTGGCTCAAGGACCGCCTCCTTTCCCTGAAGCGGGGTCTCATCCTGCAAGAGGAACTGCTCACTCATCGCATCCAGGGCATTGTGGACGAAGGCGCGCGGCTGGGCCTGCTGCCCTCCGCGGAGCTGGACGCCCTGCTCGCCGAGGACGCCCCGCACATCCTCACCAGCGAGACCAAGCCGGCGGCCGGCGCGGAGATGGCCGAGCGGCTGGACTATTGGATGGAGCGCCAGCAGGAGATGCTGGCGGACAAGCTCATGCGCGCCTGGGAACTGCGCCGCCGTCTGAGCGATGGCGCGGCGCCGGAATTGCTGCAGGGCATGTTCCGCCGCGACCTGTCCCGGGCCGTGGAATCCTACGCCGCCGGCAACAGTGGCCTGGCGGGCGCCCAGTTCCAGGACATCCTGGATCTCTATCCCTTCGTCAACATGGACGATGTGCGCTTCTTCCGCGCGGAGGCCGCCCTGGAGGACGGTGCCTGGGACACGGCGGTGGACCACTACCTGGTGCTGCTGCGCACCGAAGGCGCCAGCGTCTATCGGTCGCAGGCCTTCCGCCACCTCATCTACCTGCGGGCACTCTTCGGTCAACACCGCACCGCAGTGGCGGAGTGCGACGAATTCGCCACGGACCTGGAGCAGGCCTCCGGCGATGTGGCCTACCTCTGCGGGCGCGAGTTCTTCATGGCCCAGCGTTACCGCGAAGCGCAGACCGTGCTGTCCCGGGTGGGCGCCAAGGATGATGCCCACCTGCGCGCACGGCACCTGAGCGGCCTCTGCCTGATTCTGGAGAACCGCTACGACGATGCCATCGCGGTTTTCGAGGCCCTGTTGGAGGACGCGCCGCGTCTGGCGCTGAGCGCCGACAAGGATCTGGCCTTCCGGGACGATGCCCGCCTGAAGCTGGGTTACCTCTACTTCGAGGCAGGCCGCATCCCCGAGGCCTCGCGCATGTTCGACGCCGTGGCCAAGGGCGGCCAGCGCCATCCCGAGGCTCTCCTGGGCCAGGCCTGGAGTGATTTGAGCCTTGCGGCTCCCGAGCGCGCGTTGACCCTCTCCCGGGAACTGGTGGACCATTACCCCGCCTCGCCCTACCGCTACGAGGCCATGACCCTGGCGGGCTTCGCCTCGGAGGATGTGAACCGCGACGAAGCCAAGGCCTGGTACGGCAGGGTGCTGGACGAGGCCCAGCGCAGCGAGTCCCTGCGCGAATTGGGCGTGGAGCGTCGGCAGGTGCTGCAGATGATGCGTCGCCTGGTGGACATGGAGCCCCGCGTCTTCGGCGGCGAAGGCCAGCGCCACTTCGACGAGTACCTGCGTCTGCGCGGGGAAAGCCGCGTGCTCATGAACCGCGTGAAGTACACGGAGCTGAAGAGCGCCAATGCCGCCATGACCGAGTTCATCGAAGAGCGCCAGCAGGTGGCCGTCCTGGCTCGCCAGCTGCGCACCTTGCTCAAGGGCAATTTGGACAAGGCCAATCCAGCCCAGGCCCAGGAGATGGCCCTGCTCAATCGCGAGGTGCAGCGCCTGATGAAGAAAGTGCGCCTGGCGGGCCTGCTGGAAATCCAGCGCCAGCCCTTGATGATCCACGAGCGCACGCTGGCCAGCGTCAATTCCATGCTGGACAGCCTTTCCGTGGGCAGCACCCTGGAGCGGGCCGAACTGGGGCGGCGGGTGGAGGGCCTGGACCGTCAGGAGGCCGGCAACCGGCGCGCGGATTTGGCCCGCAGCATCTATCGGGACCGCTACGCCCAGCTGGGCCTGGATGTGGAGCATGTGCGCAGCCAGGCCGCCCGCCTGAAGCGCAAGCCCGTGACCAGCAATCTGCCCCGCTGGAGCGAGCTGGCCTTTTCGCGCCTGGCCATTGGAGACATCGACTTCGACGAGTTGAAGCGCATCGAGGACCGTCTGGACGAGCTGGACGGTTATCTGGAGAGCATCGACGGCCTGCTGGAAGGCGGCGCCTCATCCCGGGAGGCCAAGCCATGATGAGCCGCCGGCGCTGGATGCGCCAATCCCTCGCCGTGTGGGCCTTGATTTGCCTGCTGCCTTGTGTGGTGGCGTCCTCCCTGAGTGCCCAGGAGCAGGCTTCCGCTCCCCTGTTGGGTGAGAAGGTGCGCATCGAGGACGAGGTGCTGTCCCGCTGGGAGCGCGTGAGCGCCCAGGTGACGGGCGATCGCGCCAAGGCCTGGCTGGATGAGGGCCGGCAGGTGCTGGCCCGTTACCAGGAACTGCTGGCCCTGGAAGCCAAGGCAAAGGGCGATGCCCTGGGCGAGGTGAATGTTGAGATCAGCAAGCTCAAGCTGCGGCTGATCCACCTGCTGCGCAGCATCGAGGATTCACGCCTGAAGGACATGGATCCCGCCCAGTTGCAGCGTCTGCGCGCCGATTACGAGAAGGAGCGCACAGGCTTGCTGCGCCGTCGGGACCAGGTGCGCGACACGGTGCTGCAGAAGGGCGAGCGTTTCCTGGACACATATCGCCGGGACCGCAACCTGCAGCGCTTCAGCCAGCGGGATGTGGTGGCCAAGCTCTGCCTTCAGTTGGCGGAGCTGTACTATGGCCGCAGCGAGGAGCGCTACTTCGCCGCCCAAGACAGTCTCCTGGCCCGCGCCGAGCGCGGCCTGCCCGCGGGGCTGGAGCCCGTGAAGAACTTCGAGGACGCGGTGCGCAAGTATCAGCGCGTCATCGACGAGTTCCCCTTCTCGGACTTCATGGACGACGCCCTCTACAGCGTGGCCTACATCCGCGAGAATTCCCCCAATGCCGCGGAGGTGGAGGAGTCCCGCCGCCTCTACGAGCACCTGGTGCGGGATTTCCCTTCATCCGTGTATGCCCCTGAGGCCTGGATGCGTCTGGGCGAGTATTGGTTCCGTCAGCCAGGCGAGGAATCCCTGCGCAACGCCATTGCTTCCTACAAGAAGATCCTGGACTACCCGGACTATCCGGCCCAGGAAAAGGCGCTGTACAAGCTTGGCTGGTGCCACTACCGCCTGCAGGAGCACGAAACCAGCGTGGACTATTTCGCACAGGCCGCCATCTACGCCGTGCGCAAGCAGGGCACGGCCAGCGGTGCCGGGGCCGACCTCCTGGACGAGAGCATTGCCTACATGGCGGTGAACTACGCGGATGCGGAGTGGGACAAGGCCAATGTGGGCCAGTTGACGGCCTTTGTGGCGGGCAATGCGGAGCTGAAGTCCGGCGTGGGCCACCGCCTGATGGAACGCTACGGCGACCTCTTCCGCGAAGAGACTCAGGACTTCACACGGGCCGTGGCCGCCTACGACAGCCTGCTTTCCCTTTTCCCCGACAGCCCCACGGCGCCCCTCGTGCAGGAGAAGATCATTTCCTGCTATGCGCCGGGTGCCCTGGCCGACGCCCAAAGCGCTTATGTGGAGAAGAACCAGCTCTACGAGCGTTATGCGGGCGAGGGTCCCTGGCGGGCGGATTCCACCGCCGCGCTGAGAGTGGACCAGCTGCTGGAGCGGCATCAGGAAGAGAATGTGGCCATTGCCATGAACCACGCCTATGCCAGCAAGCAGCGGGCGGATTTCGACGAATACATCACCCAGAGCCGCCGTTACCTGAAGTCCTTCCCCGAGGACAGCGCCTCGTACAACATCCATTGGAATCTGGCCAAGACGCTGGAATCCGAATTGCAGGACCACGGCACCGCCTACGACGAGTACCTCATCATCAGCCGGGGCTATCCTGACCACGACCGGCGGGATGCGGCCTACAACGCCATCGCCCTGTCGGAGATCCTCGTGGCCAAGGAGGCCAAGCCCGCAGCGGAGGCCTTGAAGGATTCCACCGGCGCACTGGTGGCCACTCCCCTCACTCCCATGGAGGAAAAGAAGGTGGCGGCCCTGGTGAATTTCATCGGCCTCTACCCGGATGACGAGCGGGCTTCCCTTTACCGCCTGGAACAGGGGCGTCTCTTTTACTCCCACCAGGATTATGGCACCGCCACCCAGTATTTCGACAGCCTGCTCACTGCTTGGCCCAAGGCTCCCGAAGTGGCCGAGGCCGTGCAGTTGAAGCTTGAGGCGCTCTACGCTCTGGGTCGCTTCCAGGACGCGGAAGAGGTGGCGCGGGAGATCCAGGGCATGGCCCTGCCGGCGGATGCGGTGGCCAAGGCCCGCCGTCGCCAGGCGGAGTCGGTTTATCGCTTCGCCGAGGGGCTGCGCAATGCCGAGGATCACCTGAAGGCCGCCGTGGAGTTCCGCCGCATGGCCCTGGATGTGCCCGATGCCGAATTCGCCGATGCATCACTCATGGACGCCGGGCAGGAGTTCACCCTGGGCGGCGACGCCAACCAGGCGGTGGAGACCTACATCTATCTCACGGACCACTACGCGGCTTCGCGCTTCGCCGACCAGGCGCTGAGTCTGGCCGCCAAACTGGCCCTGGAGCAGGTGAAGGACCAGCCCCGGGCGGCACGCCTGTACGAGCGTCTGGCCATGGAATATCCCCAGTCCGACTACGCGCGCAGCTCCATCAGCAACAGCGCCTACTGTTACCTGAAGAGCGGCGACTGGGCCTCCACCATCCGCATGAACACCTTGTATGTGGACCGCTACCCCGGCGCCGACGATGCCGCCGCCGTGCTCTTCGAAAACGCCGGTTTGTGGCTGAAGCTGGACAAGGTCAAGGAAGCCAACGCCATCTACGCGGATTTCGCTGCGCGCTATCCCAGCGATCCGCGCACCGTGCAAGCCTATGTGGAGCGCGCCGAGTACTTCCAGCGCCAGCAGGACGATGCCTCCGCCCGCACGGAGTACCGTCAGGCCGTGGAGCGCAACCGCCAGCTTACCCGGGCCGGGAGCGAGGGAAACCCCCTGTACGCCTCACGCGCCTTGCGCAAGCTGGTTGGCTGGCGCTTCGAGGAGTTCCGCACCCTGGCCCTGCACCAGCCGGCTGCGCGTCTGGCGCAAGATGTGGCGGCCAAGAAGAGTGCCCGGGACGGCCTCTTGTCCGAACTGGCGGAGCTGGTGCAGCTGGGCACGGGGGATCTCTTCTACGCCCGCCACCTCATTGCCGCCACCCACGACGAATTCGCCCGTGCCTGGCGCGAGCAGGAGCGCCCCGCCTACGCCAGCCCGGTGGATCGTCTGCAGAAGGAAGTGGTGCTGCAGGACGCCGCACGGGAACTGGCCAAGCTTGCCGCCGAGTCCTACATCAGCACCACCCAGGATCTGGAGAGCGCGGCGGAGGAGTTGCGCCACCAGTTGCGCGATGTGTCCAGGCGGCGTGAAGCCCTGGGTGCCTGGCTGGGCGCCGCGGCCGATTCCAGCGCCAGCCGCGAGGACAGCCTGGCCGTGCAGGTGGAACTGCTGCGCGCCGCCGACATCCTCGACAGCTCCCTGACGGAGAGCAGCGTGTGGACGGGCCGCAGCCGCGAGGCCGTGCCCGCCCTCATGATGGCCACCCTGGATCTCTACGGCCAGCGCGTGGACCACAGTCTGCTCATCACATCCCAATACAAGGACGATGCCTTCCTGCGCCTGGCCGACACGGACAAGAACATCCTTGGCGGCGCGGTGCTGGCCTCCCTGCAAACCACGCTGGAAGCATGGAAGGAAGGCATGGAGATCATCGCCCGGGCCGGTCTGGATCGCCTGTGGCGGCCCCGGGCGGAGACCGCCCTGCGTGCCCTCTCCCTCAAGCTTCCCACCGCCGGCCTGGCCTTCCGTCGCGAAGCCTACGCCGAGTTCGACGGCATGATCAAGCGTTTTCTTGACGCGGTGGACCAGGGCGAGAACTACACCACGCGCGATGGCCTTACCGAAGAGGATTTGAGCGCCGACGCGCTGGACATGGCGGACTTCTGCCAGGGCTACGCCGTCAACAGCCTGCTGCTCACCGAGCGCGTCATGCAACTGCTCGCGGACAACGAGTTGGGGACGAATTTGGTGGGCGAACTCAGCGACAGCCTGGCGGCCCAGGCGCAGGCCTGGTCAGCGGAAACGCAGGGCCGCCGCGCCCGCCTGCTGGCCCAGAAGGACGATTACTGGGCGCGCTTCGAGAAAAGCGCCAGCTATGTGCACCGGGATGCCCACACCGCGCTGGACGACGCCTCCTACTTCCTCAGTCAAACGGCCAAGGAAGTGCTGGTGCAGGTGGAGCCCGTGGTGACGCGCACGCGTCCCGACAGCCCCAGCGCCCGCCGTTTGCTGGTGGCCCTGGCGGAAATGGATCCCGCCACATTCGGCGGCCGCTTCGGCCTGGGCGAGGAGCAGCGCGTGGAGCGCAGCAGCGCCCAGTGGCTGGCCCATCGCGGCTACGAGGAGGGTTTCGAGGCCATGCAGCACGAGCTGGCCGCCTGGGCACCCGCACAGGAAGTTGGCCGCGCGCAGTTGCAGGCCGCACTGGCCACGGCGCCGGCCATCTGGAGCCCACGGCCGGGTACCTTCACGCCGGCGGACACGCTGGTGCTGGCGTCGGATAGTCTGGCGGCCCATGCCGCCCTGCAGGCCCGGGGTTATGCCCTGGCCGACACGCTGGCCGGAGCCCTGCGCTTTGTGCTGGCGGCGAGAGAATTGGCTGCCACGGGTGCCGATACCTTGTACTTCCGCCGCGCCTTCGAGCTGAACGGCACGCCCGTGGGCGCCCAGCTGCAGCTGGTGACCGACGATGCCTTTGCGGTCTTCTTCAATGGCGAGTACATTGACGAGCAGGAAGGCCCCGAGGGTGGAGTCACGGAAGTGAAGAGTTACACCCTGGATGAATTCCTCAAGGCCGGGCCAAATGTGCTCGCCGTGGAAGTGCGGGATCGCGACGCTTCGGGGGGAGGCCTGGCCGCCGAGCTGGTGGTGCGGGAGATTCCCAAGTTGACACCGGAAATGCTGGAGGCGCAGATTCGCCGCGAGGCGGAGGCGCAGGACCAGCTGGACTTCCAGCGCAAGGTGAATCGCATCCATGTCAAGAATCGTCTGGATTAGCCTGCTTGTGGCTGGCTTCGCCTCGCGCCTGCCAGCCCAGGACAAGGATTTCTTCATGCTGGACGAGGTCAGCATCAAGGGGCAGGTGCGCGAGCCGGCGGTGGCCATCATCAGCTCCCGCATGCAGCCGGAGATCACGGGCTTCAAACTGGAGAAGTCCTTCTTCGATCAGGTGCGCTCCCCGGACGAGGAATTGGTGGATCTGGACCCCGCCATGGGTCTGGGCCTGCGCATCCCGGATCGGGATGACCTGTTGGGCCGGGCCCGCCATCTGCCCCAGGCAGGGTGGCCTCTGACGGGTGGCAAGGGCGATTCCGCAGGAGAAAACAAGGCAGCCACGGAGGACGGAAGTGGCCATTGATACCGGCAAGGGACCTGCGAAGGAAGCGGAAGTCTCGTCCAACATCGCGCAAGTTGGAGAGCGGCTGATTCAGCTCTGCCACGACACCGCCGCCTTCAATGCCGAGCTGAAGAAGCTCAAACCCCGGGAAGTGCTGGAAACCCAGTTGTTTTTGTGGGATTTCCTGTTGTGCCTGGCCAAGGAGAAGGGCGTGGCCCTCTCCCGGGAAGAAGTCACGGCGCGCATGATGCCCGCCTCCACCTACCAGTACAATGTGGGCTGCAACGAACGGCTGGACTATTGCCGGGCCAATATCTGCGTGTACACCAACCCGGTGTGCGCGTCGAACAAGCTGCGTGGCACCCTGGATGCCATTCGGCAAATCATTTCGCAATTGTTGGGCTAACCGATAGCGGAGGATTCATGATGCTGCAGAAGCTTGTCAAGCCCCTTTTCGCCCTGGTGGGCATGCTCCTGGCGGGTGCCGTGCAGGCGGCCGAAAAGCAGGCCGAACTGGTCAACCCCATTGTCGTGCTCTTCAAGGCGACGGCAGCCACCGACAAGGCAGGTTTTTGGTTCTACTGGCTGATTTGGCTTTGCGGCCTGGCCGTGGTGGTGATCTTCGTGGAGCGCCTGATCAATGTGAACTTTAAGTCCAACATCGATTCGGCATCCTTTTCCGCCGATGTTTTCAAGCTGATCAAGGCGGGCGATGTGGGCAAGGCCTGGAAGCTGGCGGACAGCATGCAGGAGAAGGCGCTGGCTTACATCTATGCCCGTGCATTGAAGGAAGCCGCCGACCGGGATGTGGTGGACTACCGCAACATCCAGAACGCGGTTGACGAAGCGGCGCTGGAGATCATTCCCCGCCTGGAGAAGCGCACGGCCTGGCTGCAGACCTTGAGCAATGTGGCCACCCTTTTGGGTCTGATGGGTACCATCTATGGTCTGATCCAGGCCTTCAGCTCGCTGGGCAACGCCGATGCTGCCACCAAGGGCCAGATGCTGGCCGACTCCATCGGCACGGCCATGCTCACCACCCTCCACGGCCTCATCGTTGCCGTTCCGGGAACGCTGATGTTCGCCTTCATCAACAACAAGACCAAGGCCATCCTGAACGATGTGGACGAGTACAGCGTGAAGCTCATCCACCTCATCACCGGGAGCAAATAAGTGGCCTTCAAGCCAAGCGACAAGCGGAAGTACGTGGCGGATGAGGCGGAGCTGAACCTCCTGCCCATCCTCAACATGATCATCGTGTTGATTCCGCTGCTGCTGACTTCCGCCGAGTGGGTGAAGCTGGGTCTGCTGGAGACCCGCTTGCCCCCCGCCGCTGCCGCCGGAGGCGGAACCGGCGCGGCGACTGAAGAGGAAGCCCCCCTGCCCAAGCTCTCCTTGCTGGTTGCGGTGGATGAAACCGGCGTGGCCGTGTCCATCGAAGGCGCTACCTCGGAAACGGGCGAGCCTGGCAAGTACAGCTACTTTCCCGTCAAGGACGGCACGCTGGATTATGCCGCCGTGGGCAAGGAATTGTGGCGCATCCGCAAGGACCTGGTCCTGCCTTCCATCAAGGGCAAGGAACAGGCGGTGGACGCCATGGGCAAGGCCCGGGTGAACCCCGATGGCAGTCCGGTCATGGTGGACGCCTACGGGTATGATGACGCCGAGACGGTGATCATCAGCGCCCCCAACGAGATGCCCTTCCAGGATCTGGTGAAGCTGCTGGACGCCACGCGACAGTTCAGGAATCCCGAGAGCGGGCGCACAGAGAAGCTCTTCCCCACGCCCATGATGGGTAAGATCAACTAGGAGCAGGCCATGGCCGCACCTTCCAACATGCGGAAGAACTCCGGAAGGGGGAACAAGGAGGAGAACATCCCCTTGGCCTCCATGATGGACATCTTCACCAACATGCTCCTCTTCCTCATCATGAGCTACTCCGCCACGGGCATGCTTGTGGAGCAGGTGGATTCGTTGGAACTGCCGCAGTCCAACATCGACACCACACCCCGCGCCTCGCTGGCCATCGTGGTGGATTCGGGCAAACTCAGCGGAGTGCCGGGAGTCTATGCTGAAGAGAAGGGCAAGCGCACCACCCAATTGGACACGGGCGAGACCCTGTTTTATGTGCCCACGGGGGCCGACGCCCAGAATCCCGATGCCATGAGCCTGCCCGGTCTGGGCCAGTTTTTGGCGGACAGGGCGGCGGATTTGAAGGATCGGGAGGCCCAGCTGGGCATTCCCTTTGACGGGCAAATCACCATTCAGGCGGACGCCTTCGTGGACTACAATTCCATCCTCAAGGTGCTCAAGACCTGCGGGGATCACGAATTCGCCATGACGCAGTTCGTCGTGATCAAGAGCGAATAGGAGGAGCGCCGTGAGCACATCCCCCGCTTCTCTGGCGATGTACCGCAAAAAGCCCTTCGCTCAGGTGGACGGCTTGACCGTTGGCCTGACGGTGGTCTTTGCCATCCTGGAGTTGATCATCATCTGGCTGGGCAGCCAGATCAAAGTACCCGAGCTGAGCCAGAAGGACATTCAGGAGCTCTTCGCCGCCCGCTATCAGATCATGAAGGTGAAGACACCGGTGGCCACGGAAGCGGCTCCCGTCGACGAAGGACTCACCACGGCGGAGGATGTGGCCGATGCCGGCGCCGCCGAGGAAGAGGTGGCGGAGGAGACTCCCGCCCAGCAGGAAGCCCAGGCCGAGCTGGATCGTCCGGCGGAGCGTCAGCAGGGCAGCGCGGCCCAGGCCGAGGAGCGGCGCAGCGCCGCCTCTGAGCGACGGGCCAGCCGACGAGCTTCCATCTCCCAGCAGCTCATCAACAGCACGGGTGGCATTTCCCTGGTGACGGGTTCCAGCGGCGGCGCCGCAGCCCGTGGCATGGTGGATGCCGCACAGGTGACAGGCGGTGGCAGTGTGTCCACCAAGGGCCTGGCGGGCATGGTGACGGGCAAGGCCGCCGAAAATGTGCGCAAGCTGAAGACCGATGGCCCCAAGGGTGGCGGCGGTTCCGGCGGCGTGGACCTGCAGGGGGCCATGACCAATGTGAAGACCGGCGTGGGCGGCGGCGGCACCAAGGGCGCGCTGCTGGAAGGCGCGGTGCAGACTTACGACCGCTCGGGCAAGTTCGCCGGCGAGCAGGCCCGCAGCGCGGAGTCCCTGCGTGGCAAGATCAGCAACTACATGCCCGGCCTGAAGGATTGCTACGAGCGCCAATTGCAGCGCGACGCCGGCTTGAATGGCAGCGTGCTGGCCAAGTTCACCATCAAGGCCGACGGCAGCGTGACGGATGTGGAGCTGACCCAGTCCAAATGGTCCGACGACAGCGCCGGCCGCCGCGTGGAGTCCTGTCTGAAGCAGAAGATCTCCAGCTGGCGCTTCGACCCGGTGGATCCCAAGCTGGGTGACTTCAAGATGGGTCAGAAGATGGCCTTCGGATCCTGAGGATCCCGCCAGGGGAAGAGTGCTTCGCGCATCTCCCATGAACCGAAACCATGAACGGGCAGGCGGAGGGCCAACCCACCGCCTGCCCGCTTCCCAACAGGGCGGAACCCCGTTTGTCTTCCCTCTTCCATGTGTTGCTGGCCCTGTGGCTGACGGTGGCCGCCCTGGCCGCACAGCCGCGCTTTCTGCCTGTGCAGGACGAAGCGGCGCCAGCCGCGACCTGGCAACCCACCCTTGATCAACTGGACAGCCGTCTGCACCCCTTGAACGGCTCCTGGACCTGGAGCACCGAGGAAGGGGGTGGGGGTGCCTGTACCGTGCCCGGCTGCTGGAGCGGCTATGAGGGCGAACTGCTATTCACGCGCAGCTTTGCCTTGCCGGAGAAAGGCGTGCAAAGTGTGTGGCGTCTGTGGTTCGGGGGCGTCAGCTACGCCTGCCGCGTGAGCGTGAACGGGAAATTCCTGGAGCGTCACGAGGGCGGATCAGGTGCATTCGAACTGGAGATTCCGGAGGGCGTGCTGCTCTTTGGCGGCGTCAACAAGGTGGAAGTGCGGGTGGACAACCGCCTCAGCGCCCGCCAGACCGTGCCGCTCAAGGCCCAGAGCGGGGATCCTGCCGCCTACGGCGGCATCTACCGGGATGTGTGGCTGCTGGAGTCCCCGCGCCTGCGCCTGTCCGACCTGAGCTGGAGCCTGTCCGGCAGTGGGCCCAGCGCCCGACTGGCGGTGGCCGTGCAGGTGCGCAACCAGGAGCTTCTGGGCGTGGACAGCCTTAAGGCGGCTCCAGATTTGATGGTGGAGGCCGTGTTGCGTGGTGCCGGCGCGGTGGTGCTGGCCACTGGCGCACAAGCGGTGAAAGCCCGTGCCCAGGAGAGCGTGGGCTTGCGCATGGTGCTGGCGGGCGGCGCTCTGCCCCGCTGGTCGCCCAATGCGCCGGAGCTGCTGGACCTGACCCTTTCCCTGGTGCAGAACGGCCGTGTGTTGCACCGCCTGCAGCAAAAGGTGGGCGTGAAGGAGCTGGGGCGCCAGGGCGCCCGCCTTACCTTGAACGGTACGCCCTTCTTCCTGCAAGGCATCAGTTATGTGGCCGACCATCCGCGCTGGGGCATGGCCCTGCCGGTGGCCCAGCTCATCCGCGACCTGGAGACCATGAAGAACATGGGCGTGAACACCGTGCTGCACATGCGCGGCGCGCCCCATCCCGCCATGGCCGAGCTCTGTGATCGGCTGGGCCTTCTGCTGGTGACGGAACTGCCTGTGTGGCAGGTGCCGCCACGGCTGGTGGCGCGGGACAGTTTCCGCCAGGCTGCGCTGGCCCAGGCCCGGGATCTGGTGCGCCAGGGCAGGAGCCACGCCTCCTGGCTGGGCCTCAGCCTGGGCAGCGGGCTGGACTTCAGCGACGGCGCCACGGCGGAGTGGATTGCCCAGATGCAGGCCCTGCGTCAGGAGGGGACTTTCGCCCTCAGCGCGGGCGGTTTCTTCAGCCGGGAAGGCCTGGCCCAGGAACCGGCGGGGCTGGACTTCCTGCTGCTGGAGCCCTTCGGCCAGCGGGCCCGCCACGAGACGCCCTCCCTGGGGCTGCCCGTTGTGCTGTCCCGGGTGGGTTGGTCGGTGGAGATCGGCAATCTGGAAGGCTACGAGCACCCTTATGGCGAACTGCACCAGGCCTGGGCCATCCAGAGCACGGTGGCGGCAGCTCTGGGCGCCTGGCAGGGTGGACAGTCCTCGGCGCCGGCGGGTGCCCTGGTGCACAGTTTCGCCGACTGGCGGAGCGGGCGTCCGCTGCTGGCCGCGCCTCCAGGCCAGGACGCCCTCCTGGTGCCATTCGGTCTGCACAGCGAGGAGCGCGTAGCCCGCAGCGGGGCGAAGGAGCTGGCCCGTCTCTACAGCGGAGAGGCGCCGTCCACCCTCAGTCGGGGCGAGTACGAGCCCCAGCACCCTCCCGCCTTTCCCCTGGCGGGTTTCGCCCTGCTCATCCTGCTGCTCATCGGGTGGAAGCAGAACAATGTGTTCGGGCAGAACCTGCGGCGCAGTTTCATCCACAGCCACGGATTCTTCACCGACATCCGCGACCGGCGCGTGTTCCAGTTCGGCCAGGCCATGTTCATCCTGGCTCTGGTCTCCGGCGCGCTGGCCCTGCTGGGATCCGGCTGGCTGCACCTGCTGCGCAAGAGTCCCTATTTCGACCATGTGCTGGGTCTGATGGTGGTGCAGGAGCCGCTTCTGCAGTGGATTCACCGCCTGGCGTGGAACCCGCTGGAGAGCATGCTGCAGCTGGCCCTGGCCTTGGTGGGCGGGCAAATCCTCTTCGCACTGGGCCTGCGCGTGCTGGGCTTGCTCACCAATGCGCGCTTCACCCTGCGCCAGGCCATTACCCTGTTGGCGTGGAGTTCCACCAGCCTGCTCTTCACCCTGCCCATCGGCATCGTGTTTCAGCCTCTCATGCAGAGCCCCGGGCTGAGAGGCATCACCCTCTTCCTCTTGGCCCTGCTGGCCTTGTGGCATGTGGCGCGCCTCTTCAAGGCCCTGCGCATCGCATTCGAAGGGCGCTTCTGGGGCATGTTCGCTCTCATGAGCGTGCTGGGCCTGGCGCTCTTGGTGCTGGTGCTGGTGTGGTACGAGCGCAGTCAAAGCCTGCTGGAGTACATGGATTACTACCAGCGCGTCTACGGAGGTGGGGCGTGAGGCGCCGGGTGGTGGGCAGGGAGGATGTGCGCCGCGCCGCGCAAGGTGCTGCGCCTGGCAGTGCCCAGCTGGTGCTGGTGAAGGGCTTGTGCGTGCTGACGGAGGAGGCCCGGGACACGGCCGCCCGCCTGAGAGTGAGCCTGGTGTGGCGGGATGAGGCGGAACTGCTGGCTCCCGCACAGAGCCAGGGCCCGTCCGTGGGCGAGGGGCGCGTGCAGGTGGCCCTGGCCAGTGATCACGGCGCCTACACCGTGCGGCGCAATCTGGTGGCGGCTCTTGAACGCGCGGGTTACACCGTGCGCGACCTGGGCTGCCCCGGCCCGGAAGCCACCGATTATCCCGTGTGGGCTCGGGCCTTGGCGGAGTGCGTCGCGGCGGGGGATGCCTCCCGGGGCATCATGCTGGACACCGTTGGCGTGGCCTCGGCCATGGTGTGCAACCGCGTGCGGGGCATTCGCGCCGCCGCCTGCGAGAGCCTGCCCAGCGCCTTGAGCAGCCGCCGCCACAACGACGCCAATGTGCTCACCCTGGGTGCCCGTTTGGGCGATGACCTCTGCCTTGAACTGGCACTGGCCTGGCTGAAGGAAGGCTACGAGGGCGGCCGCCACCAGCGGCGAGTGGAGTTGATCCATCAGCTGGACAGATAAGCCATCCCCCGCGCAGCAGCTTTCTTACATGCGCTAAGCCAGAGGTGTGAGGGCTTGTGAGTTACAGCTCGGCGCTCAGATCAAGAAAGCCCTTTTCCTCCCCAAGTGCTTCCGCCACCCGTGCCAGGAGGGCTTCCGCACGGTCCAGATCCTCTCCCACATTCACCATTTGCTCCTCCTGGCCCTTGAAGTAAAGAGCAAAGCTGTCGCTGTGGGTGATGGGGCGCAGGGTGATGGCGTCCAGACGGGCGGGGTGGGCGCTGATGAGGCGGTGAGGTCCGCATTTGATCCACATGGCAGGCTCCCTGTTTTGCCAGACAATAACATCTCGTGCTCGCGCCTCGTATCCTGCGTGGCCAACAAGTCCTCCTTCTCCTGATTGGCGAGAAGCTTCCTGCTTCGAGGAAACAGGAGGTCGAAAAGGCACTGAGAAATGAGCGAGTGGAAGCACGAGAAGGGGCGTGCGGGTGCCTGATCCGCTTGTCTTTCCACGGCTTCAGCGGTAATTTGCAGCGCGATCACTGCGCTTTGGCAGTGCCCTCGCCGCAAACGGTTCAGTGCACAAGCCCATATCGGAAAGCAGGCATGCCCGGCCGAGCCACCACCCGATCCGCCTCTCCTTCAAGGACCCGCGCCAAAGCCACACCCTGGCCCGCCGCGCCGGATCTGCGCATCCTGTTGGCGGATCGCCTGGCCAAGCTGGAGTTTCGTGTCAACGGCCCCTTCCGCTTGGAGAGTCTGGACGGTCGTCTCCTGCACCACATGCCCGCCACCGAGCGGCGCTGGCTTGTGCGCAGCCAGGACACCACCCCCGCCCGCATGCGCCACACGGTGATTGTGTGCGCCCAGCCCACGGCCAAGGCCGCCCGCAAGGTGGTGGCGGAGCTGCAGGAGCTGGGTTTCGAGGCGCGCATCATGGTCATCGGCGTGGACGACGACAGCCGCAGCGTCAAGCCCGGGCGTCTGCGCCACCGCGTGCTCAGCGGCGCCTTCGACAGCTCCGCCGAGGCCGCCGTGCACATGGCCCACTTCCAGAACGCCTGGCGTCCGCGCCTGCTGCGGGAGCGTGTGGAGGAGCCCCAGGGCCGCATCGAACTGGCCGACGCCACCTTCAAGCTGGACGAAGAGATCTCCCAGGGCCTGCGCGTGGTGCCCGAGGCCGGCGGCAGTGTCACCCTTTACCGCCTTCCCTGCGAGCGGTTCCCGGACAGCCCGGTGGAGGATCGGCGCTTTGGCGGCGTGATGGAGTTCCGCGTGGACAACCACGGGCAGATGGCCGCTGTGTGCGAACTGCCCCTGGACCAGTGGCTGCGCGGCGTGTTGCCCGCCGAGCTGGAGGCCGGCTTTCCAGTGGAGGCCCAGCGCGCCGTGGCCGTGGCCCTGCGCAGCATGGCCCTGGCCATGCGCGGATTGCGCCACATGAGCGAGGACTGGCACTTCTGCGCCCAGGGCCACTGCTTCCACTTCAGCGGGCTCACCCACAAGAACGAGGCCTGTGAGCAGGCCGTGGCGGCCAGCGTGGGCGAAGTGCTGGTGGCTGGCGACGAGATCTGCGACGCCGTCTCCCACGCCTGCTGCGGCGGCCACGGCGAGCACAAGGAGAATGTGTGGTCCACCCCGCGGGAGGCCGTGCTGGCCGGCCGCTGGGATGTGACGCCCCGACCCGCGCGCAAAGCGGGGCTGGAGAAGGAGACCGCCGCCCGCTCCTTCATCCTGGAGGCGCCAGCCGGCTGCCTGTGCCGCGTCACGCGCAGCGCCTGGCCCGCCCTGCTGGAGAGCAGCCGCCGCGCCTTCCGTTGGCGCGAGGTGTGGTCGCGCACAGACCTGGAGGCCGTGGTGCGCCGCAAAACCGGCGTGGACCTGGGCACCCTGTACGAGATCGTGCCCGTGCGGCGTGGAGTGAGCGGCCGCATCATCGAACTGGAACTCATTGGCAGCCGCCACAACCTGCGGCTGCAGAAGGAATTGAAGATCCGCGAGGCCCTTTCCCCCGAGCGCCTCTCCAGCAGCTGTTTCACCGTGCACGCGGATGTGGACGCCGAGGGCCTGCCCCGGCGTTTCATCCTCACCGGCGCGGGCCAGGGCCACGGGTGTGGCCTGTGCCAGGTGGGCGCCGGCGCGCTGGCGGAAGGAGGGTGGGACTACCGGGCCATCCTCGAGCACTATTTCCCGGGCACCAATCTGTTGCGCCTCTACCCGGCTCCCGCCGGCGAGGAATAAGGAGCAGGCATGGCCATCGTCAAGAGCGACCTCAAGCGGGTGTTGAAGCAGGGTGAAGAGCGGCTGGACCATCTGCGGAGGAGTCTTTGACGTCGAACATCGCCGGCAGCGCGCCACTGAGCTGGAGGCCCTGAGCCTCGCCGCGGATTTCTGGGAACAGCCCGAGCAGGCCCGCGCCGTGTTGCAGGAGGCCGCCCGCCTCCGCCAGGTGGTGAGCCGCTACGAGCGCGTGGAGAACGAGTGCCGGGATGTGAGCGAACTGCTGGAGCTTTCCGGCGAAGAGGAGCTGGACGATCTGGCCCTGCTCACCACCACCCTGGATCGGGACCTGGACGAACTGGAACTGTCCACCATGCTCTGCGGCCCCGACGACGACAAGGGGGCCATCCTCACGGTGCACCCCGGTGCCGGCGGCAGCGAGTCCGAGGACTGGGCGGGCATGCTCCTGCGCATGTTCCGCGCCTTCGTGGACAAGCAGGGCTGGAAGGCTGAGATGCTGGACGAGCAGCCCGGTGAACTGGCGGGCATCAAGAGCGCGTCCATCGAGATCTCCGGCGAAAATGTCTACGGCTACCTGCGCAGCGAAATCGGCGTGCACCGCCTGGTGCGCATTTCCCCATTCGATAGCCAGAGCCGCCGCCACACCAGTTTCGCCAGCGTTTTCCTCTACCCGGTGGTGGAGGAGACGGACACGGAGATCGTCATCGACCCCACCGAGATCCGCGTGGACACCTACCGCGCCTCCGGCGCTGGCGGCCAGCATGTGAACAAGACGGACAGCGCCATCCGCATGACCCACCTGCCCACGGGCATCGTGGTGCAGTGCCAGAATGAGCGCAGCCAGAGCCGCAACCGCGCCACGGCCATGAAGATGCTCAAGAGCCGCCTGCTGGCGAAGCAGCGCGACGAGGAGGAGCAGAAGCGCGCCCAGCTCGAGGGCACCAAGCTGGACAACGCCTGGGGCTCCCAGATACGCAGCTATGTTCTGCACCCGTACAACATGGTCAAGGATCACCGCACCAGCGTGGAGACCAGCGATACCATTGGCGTGCTGGGCGGAGAACTCATGCGTTTCGTGCGCGGCTTCCTGCTGGATCCCGTGCTCAACCGGCCCCGCGCCGACAAGTAAAGGAAGCGACCATGTCCTCCACTGGCGATGCCGGCGGCCGCGTGAGCCCCGTTCTGCAGCAGCGGCTGGAAAAGCTGGAGCGCCTGCGGGAACTGGGCGTGGAGCCCTGGCCCGTTGGCTTCACCCGCGACACGCGCGTTGTGGAATTCCTGGCCTCTTTCGCCCACCTGAAGGAGACGGGGGAAGGCCGCCGCATGGCCGGCCGCATCACCGCCCTGCGCCGCATGGGAAAGGCAACATTTGCCGAACTCATGGACGGCGGGGAAAAAGTTCAGCTTTACATCCAGCGCGACGGGGTGGGAGCCGATACCTACGATGTCTTCAAGCTCTTTGACATCGGCGACATAATTGGCGTGGAAGGCACGGCCTTCACCACCCGTTCGGGGGAGATGTCGGTGGAGGTGCGGGACATTCGGCTTCTGTCGAAGAACCTTCACCCCCTGCCGGCCTCCAAGGAGAAGGACGGCCAGGTTTTCGACGAATTCAGTGACAAGGACCAACGCTACCGCCAGCGCTATGTGGACCTGCTGGTGAACCCGTCCACGCGGACGGTCTTCGAGCAGCGCAGCCGCATCGTGTCGGCCATCCGCCGCCACCTGGAAGCCCAGGGCTTCCTGGAGGTGGAGACACCCGTGCTGCAACCCATCTACGGTGGCGCGGCGGCGCGGCCCTTCGTCACTCACCACAACGCGCTGGACATGCGCCTTTACCTGCGCATCGCCAACGAGCTCTACCTGAAGCGCCTTATCGTGGGGGGCTTCGACCGCGTTTTCGAGTTCGCACGGGACTTCCGCAACGAAGGCATGGATCGCTTTCACAACCCCGAGTTCACGCAGATGGAGTGCTACGCCGCCTATCAGGACTACCAGGACATGATGGTGCTGGTGGAGACCCTGATCAGCGGCCTGGCCGTGGAGCTGCACGGGACCACACGGGTGATGCTGAAAGGCCACGAAGTGGAGCTGGCCCCGCCATGGCGGCGGGCGACCATGATGGAACTCTTGCGTGAGGCCACGGGCGAGGATGTGCTGGAGATGGACGAGGCGGGCCTGCGGGCGCTGGCCAGGCGTCTGCAGGTGGAAGTGGAGCCCACGGACGGCTGGGCGCGCATTGTGGACACGCTTTTCGGCGATCTGGTGGAGCCCAGGCTCATTCAGCCCACCTTTGTGTGCGACTACCCACGGGAGATGAGCCCCCTGGCCCGCCGTCACCGCGACGATGCGCGGCTGGTGGAGCGCTTCGAGGCCGTGGTTGCGGGCAAGGAGCTGTGCAACAGCTTCACCGAATTGAACGACCCCATCGACCAGCGCCAGCGCTTCCTGGACCAGCAGGCGCTCATGCAGCGCGGCGACGATGAGGCCCATCCCCTGGATGAGGACTTCCTGCGCGCGCTGGAGACGGGCATGCCGCCCACGGCGGGCCTGGGTCTGGGCATCGACCGGCTGGTGATGCTGCTGACGGGGGCGGAATCCATCCGCGATGTCATTTTCTTCCCCACCATGCGGCCCCAGGCGTGAAGATGGGCTGGGAGTGGGCCGTGGCCCTGCGGCACTTGCGCGGGCGGCACCACCTGGGCTTCATCTCGGTCGTCACCTGGTTCAGCGTGGCCGGCATCTTTCTGGGCACGGCGGCGCTGATCCTGGTGCTGGCGGTGATGAGCGGCTTCGAGAGCGAGGTGCAGGGCCGCATCATCGGGCTGGACGCCCATCTGCGCATCCGCAGTTGGCAGGATCGCGGCATCGCCCACCACGAAGCCCTGCTGAAAGACTTGCAGGGCATGCCGCACCTGAAGGAATTGCAGCCCTATGTGCTGGACAAGGGCATGCTGCGTTTCCAGGGCAACAGCGAAGGCGCGGTGATCCGGGGCGGCACGCGCCAGGGTCTGGCCACGGTGCTGGAGCGGCCCGGTTCCATTGTGGACGGTCAAGGCACGGTGAATGCCACGGCGGCGGGCGCCCTGCCCGGCATGCTGCTGGGGCGCTATCTGGCGGAGAGCCTCGGAGTTGTTCCCGGCGACACCCTGCTGTTGCTTTCTCCCACGGGAGTGGTGTCCAGTTTCAGCCAGCCTTTGGTGCGGCGTTTTTTGGTGAGCGGCATTTTTGAGCTGGGGATCTACGAGTTCGACGACGCCATCGCCTTCGTGGACCTGGCGGAGGCCCAGAGCCTTTTCCGCCTGGGGGACCAGGTCACGGGACTGGAAGTGCGTCTGGACGATGTGGAGCGCGCCCCGGAAGCCAAGGCCTGGCTGGACGAGCGTCTGAGCTTTCCCCTGGGAGCCTGGACCTGGTACGACATGCACAAGAACCTCTTCAGCATGATGAAGCTGGAGAAGTGGATGATGTTCATCATGCTCAGCCTCATCGTGCTGGTGGCGGCCTTCAACATCATCAGCGTGCTCACCATGGTGACCATGGAACGGCGGCGCGAGATCGGCATTCTCAAGGCCATGGGGGCGGACCCCAAGGCCATCCGGCGCATCTTCATGCGCGAGGGCCTGATCCTGGGCGGTTCCGGCACGGTGCTGGGCGCCGCGCTGGGCCTCTTCATCTGCTGGCTGCAAATCCGCTTCAAGCTGCTCAGCCTGCCTCCGGATGTGTACTTCATCAGCACTTTTCCCGTGGAGATTCGTTGGCCCGATGTGGCCATGGTGGTGGGCAGCGCCCTGCTCATCAGCCTCTTGGCCACTCTTTATCCCGCCTGGCGCGCCAGCGGCCTGCATCCGGTGGAGGTGATCCGCCATGAAGGGTGAGCTGCTCCTGCAGGCGCGGGGCCTGGTGAAGGCCTTTCCCCATCCCGGCGGCACGGTGGAGGTGCTCAAGGGCGTGGATTTGGATGTGCACGAAGGCGAGATCCTGGCCGTGGTGGGGCGCAGCGGAGCAGGCAAGAGCACGCTGCTGCATGTGCTCGGTGGTTTGGAAGCTCCCAGCGCAGGCGAAGTGCGCGTGATGGGCGAGGACCTGTGGGCGGGCAGCGAGAGCGAGCGAGCCCGGGTACGAGCCAAGCGGGTGGGTTTCGTGTTCCAGTCCCATCACCTGCTGCCGGACTTCAACGCCCTGGAGAATGTGTGCCTGGCCGGTCTCATCGCCGGTCTGGATGCGGCGCGCGCCTTGGCCGAGGCGCGTGGCTGGCTGGAACGCTTCGGTTTGGTGCACCGATTGGACCACCACCCGGTGGAGCTGTCCGGGGGCGAATGCGCCCGGGTGGCCCTGGCACGGGCCCTGGTGGGTTCTCCCGCCCTTTTGCTCGCCGATGAGCCCACCGGCAACCTGGATCGCCAGCAGGCGGACAGGGTGCTGGGGGATGTGATGGGGATCATGGCCGAGAGCGGCCGATGCCTGATCATGGTGACCCATGATCCCCACCTGGCCCGCATTGCCCACCGGGTCGTGGAATTGGACGAGGGCCGAATCAACGGATAGCGGCGAGCGGACACGCCCGTCGCGCACGTGGAGGTGTCCGATGATTTGCCAGGTATGCCACGAGCACTCCGCCGCCTTTGAACGAGGCGAAGGGGCTCACCGCCTGCGCATGTGTTACCACTGCCTGTCGCGCACAGGCCTGCATCTGTTGGGAGGCTGGCGCCTCTTGCCCGTGGGGGAAAGCCCCGCGCCCTGCCCCTCCTGCGGGCAAAGCTGGGCGGACTTCGCGCGCAGCGGTCGTTACGGGTGCCCCTCCTGCGCCTCCTCCTTCTCCTCCGCATTCACCATGGCCACCGGCCCCGCCTTGTCCCCGGCCAACAGGGCGACAGGGAATGCCCCTGTTGAAGCGGCTCCCTCCCTTGGTGAAGAGCTGGATCTCAACCTGGCCCTGCTGCTGGAGGACTACGAATTGGCGGCGCGCATCCGCGACACCCTGCAGCTGAACGGCGAGGAGGAAACGCGCCAGCCCACAGCCCGCCAGGATCCCGCACCCTGGACGAGTTGATCACACGCCTGGCTGCCCGTCGGCCCACCTGGCTGCCCGGAGACCACGCCTGCGTGCTCTTTGGCCGCCTGCGCCTGAGTCTGAATCTGGCGGGGGAGGCCTTTCCCGCCCGTCTGGGTCACGAGGGCCGCCTGGCCCTGCAATCCCGGCTGCTGGACGAGATCAAGGACACGCGCCCGCCCGCACAGAAGGGCTTTTTGCGTGGCCTGGACAGCGCCCAGTGGGAATTCCTGAGCGAACGCTGGTTGCAGGAACCGGTGGAGTGGGAGCACGGCGACGCGCTGCTGGTGCTGGAGGAGGGCGAGGAGCGGGACTGGCTGCTCACCGGCGAGGATCACCTGCGCCTGGGCGCGCGAGGTGCGCCGGAGCGTCTGCAGCAGGTGGCCCAGGGCCTCGACGCCCTGGTCAGCCACTTGGAGAGTGCTCACGGGTTGGCGCTGGATGCCCGGGGCGGCCGCGTGGTGGCCAACCCCTTTTTGTGCGGCAGCGGCTGCCACGGCGCTCTGGTGCTGCACCTGCCCGCCCTGGCCTGGTGGGGGCAGGTGGAGGAGCAATTGGATCCCCTTTACGAACAAGGGCTTAGCTACCGCACCTGGCAGGAGGGCCTGGGGGATTTCCTGGTGCTGGAGAATGTGCGTGGCGAGGACGCTCCAAGCCCGGAGGACGGCCCCGCCGTGCTCACCCTGCAGCGCCTGCTGAGAGCCGTGGCCCACCTGGAGGAGGCCGAGGAGGCCGCCCGCGCCCAGCTTCGCCGCCACCGCCGCCTGGAACTGGAGGACCGCGTGCACCGAGCCCACGCCTCCTGCCGCAGCGCCCGCCTGATGGGCTACCCCGAGCTGGTGGAACACATTTCTCTGTTGCGTCTGGGCCGTCAAATGGCCGGCAGCGGCCTGCACCTGCCCGAGGAGGGCGCGCCCCTCACGCCGCTTCTGCTGCATCTGGCCCCTGCGCACCTGGAGGCACGCAGCGATGCCGGCCGGGACGGTCGCCAGGCCAGCGCTCTGCGTGCACGACTTCTGCGCGCCGAAATGAGCTGAAAATCAACAGCTTCCCCAACAAATCTCATCACTCACGCGAGCTTGAACCTTCCAAATCGAGACGCCCGGATTGTGCATGGGACTTGGTTTGAGCGTCCGCACTTCGTTCGTAAGTACCCTTGGCCAGAGCCTTGACGAGGATTGGATACCCTCGCGGCGCTGTCGTGTGCCTTAGGCGGAAGCCCTCCCTCCTTCAAGACGCCCATCGGCCTTGACGATACCCTCCATCAGCAAACTGTTCAAGGTGCCCAAAGCTGGACAGGGGGCTTTGTTAACTGCATGTCATCAGGGGGTGAAGTGCAAGACCATCAGGTGCGTGAAAGAGACCAGGTGCAAGGCACAATTCTTGCATGGTTGGGAATTGAATTCAATCCCCCGAAATCGAACAAAGCAGTTCAATTCAGACAACAAAGGATGGGCGAGTGCCATCCCCAAGGCAGGAGGTTGTGCATGAGGTTGACATGGGCATTTGCGCTGTTATTGGCGGCGCAAGGCAGTTGGGCCGGCCCGACGGTCCCGCAAGGGGAGAAGGCCGATGCCACCCCGGTGGTGGAGCAGTTCAGCGCGCCGGCGGAACTGACGCTGGCTTAGGTGGAAGAGGGCTTGCGCCTGCTGGACGCGGAGCGCGAAGCCTGGCTGCAGGCGGCGGGTGGCGGGGCATCCCCGGCCATGGCGCATCAACAGGCCATGGAGAGCTTCCAGCAGCGACGCGTGAGCCTCATGGTTCAGCGCTGTCAACTCGTGGGCGACACCGCAGGTCTTGCGCGCTGGCTGACGCAGGCCCAGGGATCGGACACCGGCACGCCCCTTGAATTGGAGCGTCAGGCGCCGGTCGGCGCGGGAGGCGCGCAATGAGAACTCCTCTTCTCCTGCTGGCATTGCTTTTTGCTGGCGCGCAGCTCGGCCAGGCCGCCGCTGCCGTGGTCACCACCGGGGCGGTGGACGCGCCCGTCGAAGTGCCCGGAACGCTGCAGGCCGGCCCCGTGCAGGGAAGTCCCGCTCTGCAGGCCCTGTTGAAGTCCCAGGCAGAGGAGCTGATCGCCCTTGAGGCCCGGGTGGAGGACAGTGGCGGCCAGGAGCGCATCGCCGCGGCCAAGGCGGCCATGGAAGTGGCGCGCCTTGAAC
>Ga0172367_10001278_pt1 | contig 37132 bp, 28 predicted proteins | sample Lak10m_FD_114542 | JGI IMG/M metagenome (GOLD analysis project Ga0172367, IMG submission 114542) | Freshwater microbial communities from Kabuno Bay, South-Kivu, Congo - kab_022012_10m | ecosystem: Environmental > Aquatic > Freshwater > Lake | place: Democratic Republic of the Congo: South-Kivu... | reverse complement strand
TGCGTCAGCAAGGCATTGAATGCGAGAATTGGGGAGGTTGGGTTGACGTCAAGTTCCGATTGCAGGAACGCTGATCGTAAGTTCAAGGTCAGAGAGCGCCATTGCAGAAAAGCAATGGCGCTTTTGTTTTTTCCTAATTTCAAGGTTTCAAACTATACAATATGCGTCTTTTTACCTGTTTGACCATCTTGATCTGTTGCATTGAAAGCGCCATGTCGCAGCAGCAGCCATCGCCTCAGCACTCCGTTGCCCGCAGATGGAATGAAGTGCTTCTGGAAGCCATCCGTCATGACTATGCAAGACCAACGGTCCATGCCCGAAACCTGTTCCATACGTCCATTGCGCTCTATGATTGTTGGGCGGTATTTGACCCTGTTGCCGAGCCATACATGCTTGGTCGAACCGTGCACGGATTCGACTGTCCGTTCAACGGAATAACAACACCGCAGGACATTCAGGCAGCACAGGAAAAAGCCATGAGCTATGCGGCTTACCGATTGTTGAATCATCGTTTTGCCAACTCACCAGGTGCTTTGCAATCGTTAATGAGGTTCGACACGTTGATGGCCAACCTCGGGTTTGAAACGAATTTCACATCAACCGATTACAGCGATGGCAATCCGGCCGCTTTGGGAAACCACCTTGCTGCCAACATCATCTCTTACGGATTGCATGACGGTTCTAACGAGGCTAACGGTTATGCTAACCAATATTATCAGCCAGTCAATCCTTCGTTGATACCGATTCTGCCTGGAAATCCGGACATCGTTGACCCCAACCGTTGGCAGCCTTTGACACTGCAGGTTTTCATCGATCAATCTGGAAACGTCTACCCAATAACCACTCCTCCATTTTTGAGCCCTGAATGGGGAAATGTTGCTCCTTTTTCGATGACCGAAAACGACCTTACCGTTTATCAACGGGACGGTTTTGATTATTGGGTGTACCACGATCCTGGAATGCCTCCCCAGATGGATACTGCCCTTGTTGACGATGAGTCGGAACAGTACAAATGGACGTTCGAATTGGTCTCTGTATGGTCTTCCCATCTCACATCCGCAGACACAACCGTTTGGGACATCAGTCCGGCTTCTATTGGAAACATTCAATCTTACCCAACCGACTTTTCTGAGCACGTTCATTTCTACGACCTCATCAATGGAGGTGATGCCGGTCAGGGTCATGCTGTCAATCCATATACAGGGCTTCCGTATGAACCTCAGATCGTTAAGCGTGGCGACTATGCTCGCGTTCTAGCTGAATTTTGGGCAGATGGGCCACAATCAGAAACACCTCCAGGCCATTGGTTCACTATTCTTAACTATGTCAGCGATCACGCTGCTTTGGAGAAACGCTTCATGGGTCAGGGCGAAGTGCTTCCAGACCTTGAGTGGGACGTCAAGAGCTATTTCGCTTTGGGAGGAGCCATGCACGATGCGGCTGTAACCGCCTGGGGCATAAAAGGATGGTATGATTACATCCGCCCCATTTCGGCTATTCGTTTCATGGCTGATCTTGGTCAGTCCACAGATTCTGAGGAGCCTCATTTTCATCATGCCGGCCTTCCCCTAATAGAAGGAAAAGTCGAATTGGTAAAGGAAAGCGATCCGCTTGCCGGTGTCAATGGCGAAAACGTTGGCAAGATCAAACTTTACGCTTGGAAAGGCCATCAATACATTTCGGACCCAGAAGTGGATCAGGCCGGTGTGGATTGGATCTTGGCGGAAGAGTGGTGGTCTTATCAGCGTCCGTCATTCGTTACGCCTCCATTTGCGGGTTATATCTCTGGTCACAGCACGTTCTCGCGAACAGCTGCCGAAGTTTTAACTGAGTTTACTGGCGATCCGTTCTTTCCCGGTGGTATGTGCGAGTTTCATGCCCCAATGAATGAGTTTCTGGTGTTTGAGGAAGGCCCGAGCGAAGACGTGGTTCTTCAGTGGGCAACCTATCGCGATGCATCTGACCAATGCAGTCTGTCGCGGATCTGGGGAGGCATTCATCCACCGGCAGACGATATTCCTGGACGGCATATCGGAATGGAATTGGGGCCAGAAGCATTCCAGTTTGCAAAGACGTATTTCGATGGAAGTTCGATCATCACTTCTGTAGAAGAGACAGGCTCGGATGTATTGATCTATCCAAATCCGCTGATAAACGAAACAGCGTTGATGAAGTTGGACCGGTCTGTCGAAAGCATGAACGTCAATGTGTTTGATCCTTCTGGTCGTACGGTAAGGAACTTCAACTTCCGCAATAGACCGAATTCAGAGGTTGTTTCACTGGATCTTTCAGGACTTTCGAATGGCATTTACATCATTCGAGCAACGATGGATGGCAGTAGTACTTCGCAACCACTTTCCATTTTACGTTGATCCGTTTTCGTTGAAAGCGTAAGGAAAGTTTGGGCAATTTTGGTGCATGAAAAAATTACTCCCATTCATGCTATTGAGCTTGGCCGCTTGCACCGAAAAGAAAGAACCAGCATTGGTTTATCCGGAAACAAGACGCGACACGACCATCGTTGACGATTATTTCGGAACCAAGGTCAGCGACCCGTACAGATGGCTTGAAGACGATAATTCTGCTGAAACTGCCGATTGGGTGAAACGTCAGAATGAACTGACGTTCTCTTATCTGGCGAAACTTTCGGACAGAGACGCCATTCGCAAGCGGTTGGAGCAACATTTCAATTACGAACGCATCACAGCGCCATTCAGAAAGGGCAAACGCTATTTCTTCTACAAAAACGATGGCATGCAGAATCAGAGCGTGCTTTATGTCCAAGATTCAATTAATGCTGAACCGAGAGTCCTCATCGATCCGAACACGCTTTCTGAGGATGGAACCGTGGCTTTGGGTGAAGTTTCGGTGTCGAAAGACGGTCGTTATATGGCCTACCAGCTTTCGAGTGCCGGTTCCGATTGGAGTGAGATCCATATCAGAGATCTTGATTCAGGTACTGAATTGGCTGAGGTCATCAAATGGGTTAAGTTCTCAGGCATCAGTTGGAAAGGAAATGGGTTCTTCTACTCACGCTACGATGCACCAAAGGAAGGAGCGGAATTCTCGGGCAAGAATGAGTTTCACAAGATCTATTTCCATGAGTTGGGTACAGAGCAATCTGCCGATGAACTCATCTATTGGAATGAAAAAGAACCATTGCGCAACTACTATGCTTGGACTCCGCACACCGAGGATGCCGTGGCTGTGTTCGAATCGCAAAGCACCAGCGGGGTTCAGTTGTACTACAAGGCCGATGGTCAGAAGCAGTTCACACAGATCGTGTCAGGATTCGATAACGAGTTCGGTCTGCTCGATCACAGTAACGGAAAACTGATTGCTCACACCAATCAAGGTGCACCGAATTATTGCTTGGTTCGAATTGACACCAAGAATCCTTCACCAGAGAATTGGGAATTGTTGATAGGAGAGAAGGAATCGGTGCTCGAAGGCGTGCAAATGGTTGGTGGAAAGCTGGTTGCCAGTTACTTGAAAGATGTTGCCACCGAGCTGAATGTGCATGAATCGGACGGCACATTCGTGCGAAGTATCGAACTGCCGACCAAGGGCAACGCAGATCTTACAGGAAACCGCGAGGACGACCAAGCATTCGTGTCGTTCACATCATTCACCTATCCGACAACCATTTTCAGTTACAGTCTTGGTTCTGGAAGCATGGAGGTTTACAAGAAGCCCGCGCTTGATTTTGATAGCGAAGCCTATGAAGTGAAGCAGGTATTCTATCCGAGCAATGATGGCACTAAAGTGCCAATGTTCATTGTACACAAGAAAGGGATTGAATTGAATGGCAACAATCCGTGTCTGTTGTATGGTTACGGAGGTTTCAACATCAACATAACGGCAGCATTCTCGCCAGAGCGGTTGGTGTTTTTGGAGAACGGTGGCATTTATGCGCAGGCCAATATGCGCGGTGGTGGCGAGTATGGCGAAGTATGGCACAAGGCCGGAACCAAGTTGCAGAAACAGAACGTTTTCGATGATTTCATAGCTGCAGCCGAGTATCTGGTGGCAGAGAAATATACGTCCAGTGATAAGTTGGCCATTTCTGGTCGCAGCAATGGCGGGTTGCTTGTAGGTGCTTGCATGACGCAACGCCCTGACCTCTACAAAGTAGCATTGCCTGCCGTTGGGGTTATGGATATGCTTCGGTTCCACAAGTTCACCATTGGTTGGGCTTGGACCGGTGATTACGGTTCTAGCGACAACGAAGAGGAATTCAAGGCACTGTACGCTTATTCGCCATTGCACAACATCAAACAACAGGCCTATCCGGCAACAATGGTTACCACTGCCGACCATGATGACCGCGTGGTGCCTGCGCACAGTTTCAAGTTCATTTCGGAGTTGCAGCGTCAGCAAGCAGGTGATCTTCCAGTTCTCATCAGAATTGATGTGAATGCCGGACATGGCGCTGGTAAGCCGTTGAGCAAGCGTTTGGACGAAAGTGCCGACATCTGGGCATTCGTGTTCCACCATCTTGGAGTTTCAATGCCCAAATGATGGATCAGCTGCGCAAGTTGGAGAATGTTCATATTCTTCTTTGGCTTCTGAAGGATACTTGCTGGATTCAGGATTGGCATGTTGCAGGAGTTTCAATGATCGTGCCCACCGTTGGAATGGCTTTTTACATCACATGGCTTTCACGCACGGAAACGAAGGAACTGTTGCACAACTTAGCGGTTTGCTGCTGGATCGTTGCAAACAGCATTTGGATGCTTGGTGAGTTCTTTCTGGAAGATTCGACCAGACCTTTCGCGTTGGTATTCTTTCTGTTGGGTTTGGCATTCATTGGTTATGCCCGCATTTCTAGCTTGATTTTCGGTACTTGAAGTTCCTGCGTACCCAACGTGTGAACATCAAGAAAATAAATAATACCGCAAGGATGTTGAACGCATCATGGTGATCGACAAAGTCAGCGTTTTTTACCAAGATCATCGACAGACAAAGTCCAACAATTCTAGCGACATTGATCAATTGAATGCCGATCAATCCTAACGGAATGAACCAAAACCTGTCTTTCCAAGAACCGGGAAAGGCGATGATCAGCGCAGTGAAACTGAACATCATATCAACCCCCAAACACCAATTCCGTATGTGGATGTTGAAGACCGTATCGTAGAGGTCGATCTCGCGCATGTTCACCACTTCTGCCCCGTAGCCTAAAGCGTTCAACATCCAAACACTTGATTCGATGAGCGTGAAAAGTGTGTAGTGAATGAAATGACCGTAGAACGTGCTGATCAATGGTAGATGCCAAACGTTCGGAGCGAACCAATAAAAATAGAAGCCGCAAAGCATCGCCAACTTCACCAGGAATTGAACGAGATCCCTGTTATTGGCATATAGGTCTTTCATTCGGGTAAAGTTAACCTCAAAAGAACAGCTCGGCACTCAAGTGGTCAGCCAGCAATTTTCCGTTTTCGGAAAGTGTAATGCAATCTGTGTTGAGACTAAAATTCTCAGGGTTCAATTGCATCGCTCTTTCGCAAATCTTCTGCCATGCGTTCGCTGATAACTGATCGACCACCTCTTTGCGAATGCCCCATTTTGTTCGCAGCCCTGTCATAATGTGCTCATTCAATTGGTCAATGTCAGAAAGGGTTTCCCTTTCGAAACCTTGCAGACGATCATTGATTTTGGAAACATAGGCCGCATTGCTGCGAACGTTCCATTGTCTGGAGCTGCCGTTGAACGAATGCGCAGATGGGCCAACACCCAAATAATGCGCCCCGTGCCAATACGATGAGTTGTGTTGTGATATGTGCTGATCAGAAGCGAAATTGCTGATCTCGTACTGCCCGAATCCGGCCTTCGGCAGTTGTTCCATGTTCATTCTGAACATTTCGGTGGCCAAACTTTCGGAAGGTGGTTTCTGGTCGCCCTTCTGGATCTTTCGGTTCAGCACGGTGCGTTCTTCCACGGTCAGTCCGTAGCTCGAAATGTGCTGAATATTAAGCGAAATGGCCGTATCGATATTCCGTTGCCAATCGGCAAGACTTTGGTCGGGTAGCCCGAAAATGAGGTCGATGCTGATGTTGTTAAAACCACCTGTTTGGGCATTTTCAATAGCAGTGATGGCCTGTTGCGCAGTGTGCATCCGATTCATCCACTTCAGTTCGGCATCAATGAATGATTGCGTTCCCAAACTCAAACGGTTTATGCCGAGCGTTTTCAGTTCAGAAAGTTTCTGCTTGGTCAGATCCTCTGGATTCGCTTCCAATGTGATCTCTGCGTTCGCATCCACAGAAAATCGTTCGGTGATCGTTTGCAGAATACTTCCGATCTGCGTTGAATGGAGCAGGGAAGGGGTTCCGCCACCGAAGTAGATGGTTGCAATGGGTTGGTCGTTCAGATAATCTTTCCGTTGATCAATTTCTGAATTGATGGCGCTGACCAACGCATCTGTATTGGACAGGTTGGTGGTAAAATGAAAATCGCAATAATGACAGGCCCGTCTGCAAAACGGAATGTGAGCGTAAATGCCCGCCATCAGGCCTTATTGAGAATGATCCGGAACTTGGTGCCTTTGCCCAATTCGGACTGTTTCACGAATATCTTGCCCGAATGATATTGCTCAACGATGCGCTTGGTGAGCGAAAGCCCCAAGCCCCAACCACGTTTTTTGCTGGTGTAACCGGGTTGAAATACGGTTTCGAATTTTGATCGGGCAATTCCTTTTCCGGTGTCGGCCACATCGATCACCACTTTAGGGCCATCGTCAATGATGTCAACCGAAATGGCTCCGCTACCTTCCATCGCGTCAATAGCATTGCGGCAAAGGTTCTCGATCACCCAAGCGAAAAGAGCCGTATTCATCGGCACCATCACATCATCGGCAATCTGCGAACTGACTGTGAACTTGATCTTTTTCGAACTGCGAGAACGCATGTAATCGACACTTTCCTCCATCACCGCGTTGATCGGTTTTGGTTCCAGTTCGGGTATCGAACCGATCTTGGAAAAGCGTTCGGTAATGGTTTCCAGTCGCGAAACGTCCTTCTGCATGTCGTCCAATGTGGCTTTGTCCACTTCTTTCAAACGCAAATATTCGATCCAGGCAATGAGTGACGACAAGGGCGTTCCGAGCTGATGGGCTGTTTCCTTGGCCATTCCAACCCAAACCTGATCCTGCTCTGCTTTTCTTGAAACGCTGAACGCGAAATACGCCACCAGAATGAACAGCGATATGATGGCCAAGCTGACGTACGGGTAATATTTGAGCTGATAATAGAGGTCGGAATTGTCATAATAGATGAAGTTTCGCATTCCCCCGATCAACTCGATCTCAATGGGTTCGTTCCGTCCCTTTATCCGCTCAAACTGCTTTCGCTGATAGATGGAATCGGTACTGAGTTCATCATCAAAATTGCGAAGCGAAATGATGTTCTCATCGCCATCGGTCAGAATGAGAGGAATGGTCGTGTTCGATTTTACCACCTCGAAAACGAAACTGAGGTCGGCATTCACATCCATGGTGGTTGCCAGGAATTTGGTGCCTTTGGCCCACAGTTCTACCTTGCTTCGTTCCTGGTCGGCAAGGCGGTCAACCAACCTGTTCGTGTACAGCAACGACCCAATGCCGATGATCAGTGCAATGACGATCAACAGTTGTTTCCATCGCTGTTTTTTGGAATAGATGTTCAAGTTGGGCAGTTGCTCGGGTGGCTAAAGTAGGTTTTAAGGGTCGAATTCTATCTCGAAGTTTCCTTCGGTCTCTTCCTTTTCGGGCTGCGTATTGAAAAGCCCCTTTTTCTTCTTTGGTGCGGTTTCCGATGGTTTCGTGGTTTCTGTTTTTGGTTTGGAAGATTCATCTACCTCACCTTCCAACCTGAATTGAACAGGTCGTGCCTCACTGGAATTTGGTTCTCCACGGAATTCCTCCTTGAAAAGTTGCTTGATGGATTGACCTTCTTTTTTCAGGTCTTCCTTCAGCTTCTGTCGTACTTCCTTTTTGTCGAACCCGACCTTGATGTCTCCCGGGCGGCCACGTATCCACAGGAAAAGGCGCGTGCGTCCGCCTTCGTCAACGATCTCATGCCCTTCAAACATTTCTTTGCGCTTCGCCTTACGTCTCAGCAGATCGTTCAGCAAAAGATTCACATGGTAATCGAGTTCCTGCTTAAAGCTATGCTCACCAAAAACTTCCACATTCAGAATGCTGCTCGAAACGGTCATTCTTGGAATGATCAGCTTGTTGTCGCGGATGGTGAGATGATTTCTTAGCGTATCGAATTTCACCTCTTTCAGTTCATCAACACTGATGAACCTTGAAAGTGCCTGAAGCGGTTCGAAATCAATAAGTTGACCGCCACTTACCTCCATATCCGTTTCAACGGCCATTTTCTCGATGAGAAGCTTATTGTCCTTGTCCAAAGGAATGCGCGCAGTGAGGTTGGCCGATGTTCTGCCTCGCAGATTTTCATTCGTCACCGTGGTCTGTCCGAAGTTGTTCCACTCTTTCAGGGTTCGGCTTATGTCCACGTTTACCAGCGAAGCCTCAATTCCGAGTGTCGACCCGTTCTGATCCGGTTCGAACATGATATTGGAGTTGATAGAACCTCCCAATGCGTCAAAGCGCAGTTCGGTAACGCGCAAGCGGTCATCCTGATATCCAAGTCGACCCATGAGATCTGTGGCAGAGAAATCCTTGTAGTTGAGTCGATCGATGGTAATGGAAGCGGTAAGTATGGTCGGCCTTGCATTTCCGCCAGCACCACCTTCCAGTTTCCATTCCTGTGGGATCTTCTCAATATCGATCTCCTTCAGGTGAAGATTACCCTTCAGTTGGAGAGGAAAAAGTGAATCCGAAAGCAGCGATTTAAGGTCTGTAAGCGATGCGTCTCCGTCAAACTGCAAATGGCCTATGGAACCGCGGCAATCCGTCAATTTGGTTTCCGATTCATCCATCACGATCCGTGAGGAAACCTCGCGCAATGGAGGAATGCCTTCAGCGAATTTCAATTCCGATTCAGAAACATCGATGATGCCCGACCATTTCATCCTCGCAAAGTCGCGCATGGTGGTTCTGAACTCATGTCCTAAAGGCCCATCAAAGTCAATTTTCCAATCAATGGAACCTGTTCCTACAATCTCATTCTTCGGATCAACCACTTTCAGAATCTCCTCCAATCGGCTATTTCCTTCCGAATACAGATTCAGATGTGGGTTGTTAAGATCCGTCAGTGCGCCTTTTCCGGAAACTCTACCACTCGGAGTTCGCAGGCTGAAATTGTCGAAGGTGATCTTCATGGCGCTCGAACGTCTCAGATCGGCCATTGCCAGATTACCGGCAAAGCTGACATCGGAAACAGCAAGGTCGCGAAACTCCAACGAACCATTCCTGAAATTGACCGAAGCTTTCAGTTCAGGTCCGCGGCTTTTCTCAAAAGGTCCATCCAAGATCACGTTGATATCGGCCAGCCCCTCAAGGTTCAATTTGGTTATCGCTTCGGGCATTTGTGGCCAAACATGCGGCAGAAGAACGTGTGGTTCAATACCAACAGCATGAACGCGCAGAAGCATGTTGGTGGCATCATTCGTAACATCCCAGTTCATATCGAATACCATTTCGTTGCCAGCAAGAATGGCGTTGCCCGTTTCGATCGAATATTTTTGAGTGGAACCATTGATGTTCAGAATGCCCGCCAATGAAGTTGGCAGTTCCGTTATCCGTTTGGTGCCAGAAGTAGAAAGGTTATGTAATAGTCCGTTCAAGCTGACGCTCAATCGCTGGTCTTCGTCCGTGAATCTTCCTTTCAGTTTCGAAAGTTCAGACCAGAAATGGATGTCAAGGTCAACCTTCTTGTCGGTGTACGTGAAGTCGATCTTTTCCAGCGTCAGAATCTCGATAGAAACATCGGTGCCATTGGTGTTGTCAGTTTCAGACTCTTTCCAAACCCGGAAATTCCAATCGCCTTTCTGGTTCCGTTTCAAACGGAAAAAGCCGTCTTCCACCCTGATTCCTTCAATTACGAATCGACTTTGGAGCAATTTCCATAGATCGAACTGAACAAATGCTTTTCCGGCACTTATCAGTGTATCGGTTCTGAACGAATCCTGAATACGGATATCGTTTATTTGAACAGCTACGAGCGGAAAGTCATTCCAGATCGAAAATGTGGCATCATCGCTGAAGGAAACATCGGTAGTGACGGACGATCGAATGGTCTGGAAAGCATAACGCTTCAAATCATCCCCGTACCTGAAGATAACGAATGCGGTTGTCAGTCCCGCAAGGACTATCAGAATTATGATGAAGATGAGGATGCGCTTTATCCAGATCACCTGCTCCGAATTTGGTTCAAATGTAGTCTTGATAAGAGGTAACGGTGAGCGGGCGAAATAAGTATTCTGTCGTTCAGAATCTGCTGATTGAAGATCTTTTTAACAGTTCGGGCTACTTTTTAACACATTTTTAACGTGCGTTCTGAATATTACTACTTTCGCAGCGACTAAAATCCACCTAACAACACCATGAAAAAATCGTTCCTCTTGATCTCTGCACTGCTCCTGATTGGCGCTGTTGCATTGGAGTCTTGTAAACCGACACCATCCACCACCGATGTGAAGGTGAACAACATCGACAGTATTTCGGTGAAACCAAAAGCTGCACAGATCGACAGCATTTCTGTAAAGGCTGACACAGCTAAGGTTGAAACCGCTCATTGATTGTATTCCCACTTAAATCCAAATAACCAAACCTTTCACAATTATGAAAAAGAACTACATGTTCAAAGGCGCTATCATCGCCATGTTTGCTGCATCTTTCGTTGCTTGCCAATCAACTCCAGAAGCTGAGGCTCCTGCTGAGGAAGTGGTAACTGAAGAAGTTGTTGAAGAAGCTCCAGTTGAAGAAGTTGCTGCTGACACAACTGCTGTTGAAGAAGTAACAGAATAAGCTGCTCGCTGATAGCAACCTTCAAATGCTAACAAAAAAGCCCCGCTGAAAAGTGGGGCTTTTTTGTTTTCAAGTGTTTGATTTTCAATTGGCTGGTTGCACCTGTGATCGGACCTCACCGAATCCGACCCGTATTCCATCACGGGCGCAACTCGCTTTCATTATCACGGAATCTCCATCCTGAATGAATTTACGCTCGGTGCCATCCTTCATTTTTATAGGTCGACTGCCTCTCCAGGTAATTTCAAGCATCGAACCATAACTGTCAGCGGTCGGGCCTGATATTGTTCCTGATGCACATAGGTCGCCAACATTCATATTACAACCATTGACCGTGTGATGTGCCAACTGTTGGGCCATGCTCCAATACATGTGTTTGAAGTTGCTCCGACACACCGTTTGACTCGACCCGGTACTTGTCTCAATCTCAACTTCAAGGTCGATGTCGAAATTGTGCGGTCGGTTCATTTCCAAATAAGGAAGTACGGCTGGTTGCTGCTCTGGTCCGGCAACTCTGAATGGTTCCAATGCTTCCATCGTCACGATCCAAGGTGAAATGCTGGAAGCAAAGTTCTTGGCTAAAAATGGTCCCAAAGGCACATATTCCCACTTCTGAATATCGCGTGCACTCCAATCGTTGAAGATCACCAATCCGAAAATGTGTTCTTCGGCATCAGACACCGAAACGCTCGACCCCATTTCGTTGGCCTTTCCAACGATAAAACCCATTTCCAGTTCAAAATCGAGCAGTTTGGTAGGGCCGAATGTTGGCAACTCGGCATCATCGGCCTTGGTCTGTCCTTTTGGTCTTCGAAACGGGGTGCCACTAACAACAATGGATGACGAACGACCATGATATCCAACGGGCAGATGAAGCCAGTTTGGTAGCAGTGCGTTGTTCGGGTCGCGAAACATGGTTCCAACATTGGTTGCGTGCTCTTTACTGCTATAAAAATCCGTGTAATCACCGATACGAACCGGAAGCAGCATTTCCACCGTTGCGAAATCGAAGAAAGCATCGACTCTTACGGCTTCATTGTCGCGCAATTCGCCATTGTTTAATTCGAACAGGTCCTGAATGCGTTTCCTAACTTGGTTCGTGATCGGTTTTCCAAGTGAAATGAAGTCGTTGAGAAAAGGCTGTTCGAATACATCATCAGGTAGCGAGATGCCAGTAAAAAGTCCTGCTTTTTGAAGCACGTTCAGGTCGATCACCGTATTGCCAAGTCTTGTGGCCGCACGTGGAAATGCACCTTTTCGGTAAATACCGAATGGAATATTGTGAATGCTGAAATCGCTTGCCTTCGGAATATCCAACCAACTTTTCATCTCATCGATTTTCGTAGCCTAACTGCCAGTTACGGTATTCTGTCTCTCTGAATTTTTGGCTCACATAAAGCAGGTTGCCGTAATGTTTACCCTTCTTGAAGCCAATGTGCCCCATTTCGTACATACCGAAAAGCGCGTATCCGTAAGATTCCAATTTCTCATGCAGATCAACGAAATAGGTATTCCGCGTATTCTGTCTCATGAATCCTGCTTCGCAGAGGATGATGGTAGCGCGTTGATTCTGAAGTGTTTCCGTTGCGCCCGAAAGTACCTGCATCTCAAATCCTTCGGTGTCTATCTTCAAAATATCAATGTGTTCTATGTTCTCGCGAGAGACGAAATCATCCAAACGCATGACATCGATCTTCTGAACAACGGTTTGTTGGCCCGAAATCCCGACTGATTGCTGAAAATCTGAGCTTAGTGAATTGACCACAGAACTTGAGCCAGTAACTGTCTTTATTTCAAACGATTCTGTGGCACTTCCGAATGCAAAACAATGACACTTCGCTTTCTTGTCATTCTTCAGGTTTGATCGGAGCTCGTCAAATGTGCTAGGAACAGGTTCAAAGCTGTGGATCGTACAATCAGGATAAATGGCCCGATAGAACAGTGCCGTTTGGCCAATGTTGGCGCCTACATCGAATATCACCTTCGGTTTTACGCCAACCTTGTAAAGTAGGTCGGAAGCCAGATCGGTTCCAACAGGCATGGTTTTGACCTCGTGAACGTAATAGCCCAACGATTGTTGAACCCACGTGCGAACTTTTGAAGCTAATCCCATGCTGTTTTTGCCAAATGTAAGCAGTTGCTCTGAATGACATGATTGAATCGGATCGGCTTACTTTGCAGCAATGAGAAAACTGAGAACGGCCATTGCTTTTCTGGCGGGATCTGTGCTTCTGCTCTGGATCGGTCTGACCATTTTTCTTCTTGCATTGGAAGCTGACGAACCTCAAGTTCACGGTGAGGAGGTAACCGTTATCGCTGATTCAACAGGACTCCGTTTTGCAAACGGTTGCTGGTATGTGCAAAATGGCAAAGGACTTTGGGAGGCCTACATTGAAGGCGAACCTTACCAACGAGGGTTGACCTTTGGGAAGTTGGCCGTGGAGCAGGTCACTTCTCAAGAAGTGAGCTTCGTCAGTCAGATCAGGAAGTTGATCCCTTCAGAATGGTTTCTGAACTCGTTGAAGTATGGAGTGGTGTTTTTCAACCGCGACCTGCCCGACCACGTTTCGTTGGAAATGCAGCAGGAGATCTATGGCGTTTCACGATCATTTTCGGACGAATTCGATTTCATTGGGAAGAAATACGACCGCATTCTCAACTACCATGCGGCACACGACATCGGTCATGCGCTTCAGGATCTGAGCATTGTAGGTTGCACATCGTTCGCTGCTTGGGATGCTTCCACCACTGATTCGACCCTCATCATCGGCCGCAATTTCGATTTCTACATGGGTGATGATTTCGCGAAGGACAAGATCATTCTGTTCGTCAATCCAGATTCGGGTTATGCTTTTGCCAGCATTACTTGGGCAGGCATGATGGGTGTTGTGTCCGGAATGAACGAAGAAGGGTTGACCGTGACGCTGAACGCTGCTAAAAGTTCCATTCCCAGTGGCGCCAAAACCCCGATTTCGATCCTCGCCCGAGAGATACTTCAGTATGCCATGAACATTGACGAAGCGTACGCTATTGCGGCTAGAAGAGAGACTTTTGTTTCAGAGTCAATTTTGATCGGTTCTGCAAATGATGGTTACGCGGTAGTAATTGAGAAATCGCCCGACCGTCTGGACATTTTCAGAACGACCAATGGTCACCTTGTATGCAGCAATCATTATCAGAGTGATTCGTTCAAAGACGACCCGATCAACTTGAAGAACATTGCTGACAGTGATTCCAAATACAGATTCGATCGAACGGAGCAGTTGCTGAGCGATCGATTTCCCATTGATGTTCAGGATGCCGTTTCTGTTCTACGCAATCATAAGGGACTGAATGATGCAGAGTTGGGAATGGGCAATCCGAAGGCCATCAATCAGCTATTAGCGCACCATGCAGTCATTTTTCAGCCAGAAAAACGATTGATGTGGGTAAGCACCAAGCCCTTTCAACTTGGCGAATTCCTTTGCTATGACCTTCGGAAAGTATTCAGCGTTGGGCCGTCTGCTATCCGTGATCCGTTGATGCGAGGATTGTACACCGATTCGCTTACACTGCCAGCCGACCCGTTCCTTTTTTCAGAGGACTTTGTGCATTTCTTGCGCTACAAGGAGCTGAAAAATCAACTTTTCGAAGAGATTGCCCTTGGCAAGCAGTTGGACTGGACAGATGAAATGGAGGAGGAGTTCATCCATTCCAATCCTGAAAGTTATGTGACCTACCTTATGTTGGGCGACCATTATTTTGAGCGAGATGAATTGCAGAACGCCAAGCAGTTCTATGAAGTTGCGCTGAGCAAAGAAGTTGCCTCGGAACAAGAGCGAAGAAAGATCATGAACAGTTTAGACGAATGCAAATGAACCCGTTGGAAACCAGTGCTTTGGCCCGTGAGAATTATTGGCTTCGTGAACTTCAAGCGCATGTGTTACGCTTGCGAACAGATAGTCCATTCTACTGCGAGCATCTTGCATGGGCAGGTGCGGAAGCGGACACGTTGAGTGAGGTAAGCGATATCAGGAATTTTCCTTTCACGGAGAAGGACGACATAGCGCGCAACAACAATTCGTTCTTAGCCGCGCCAATGGAGAATGTGCGAGATATTGTGACCACGTCAGGAACGTTAGGAGTTTCTGTGGCCAGCTATCTGACCGAACAGGATCTTGACCGCTTAGCACGGAATGAAGCCGGTTCGTACCGATTGGCCGGATGCGATAAGAATGATACATTTCAACTGCTGACCACCATTGACAAGCGTTTCATGGCCGGCTTGGCTTACTTTCTTGGTGTTCAGGAATTGGGTGCGCGCATCATTCGTTCCGGCCCTGGTGCGCTTCAGCTGCAATGGGAAAGCATTCTCAGGTTCAAACCTACCGTGCTCATTGCCGTTCCAAGTTTTATTCCGCGTTTGATAAAGTATGCCAAGGAGAGTGGGATTGATGTGAATTCAACGAGCGTTCGAAAGATCATTTGCATAGGCGAACCCATACGGACCATCAGTTTGGAACCGAATTACCTCGCCAAGCGGATCACCGATCAGTGGAATGTTCAACTGTTCTCCACCTACGCAAGTACCGAAATGGCCACTGCGTTTACCGAATGTGAATCGGGTAGGGGAGTTCACCTTCAGCCCGAACTGGCATATTTGGAAGTTCTTGACGAGAATGATGAGCAAGTTGCAAACGGTACGCAGGGAGAAGTTGTAATCACTCCACTCGGTGTGGAAGGAATGCCGTTGCTGAGGTTCCGAACGGGCGACATATGCCATCTGCATACCGAAAAGTGCGAATGCGGACGGAATACGCCACGGCTTGGACCCGTTGTGGGTAGAAAGCAACAGATGATAAAGTACAAGGGAACTTCGTTGTACCCGAATGCAATTATTGATGAATTGAACTCGATGCCAGAAGTCGCCAACTTCGTCATCGAACTGCGAAGCGATGAACTTGGCTTGGACGAAGTTGTGATAAAGGCACTTCTTCGCGGTGAAATGGCCGAAAGCCGCGTATTCGACCAGTTGAGGAACAAACTGCGCGTAAGTCCACGTTTGATTCTGGCAAGCAATGATGAGATCAACAGCATCAAATTCAACGAGAACGAACGGAAACCAAAGATCTTGATCGATCTGAGGAAAGGACTATAACTTTAACGCATGCGAATGAAGACCGTACAGTTTGTGTTGTTGCTGCTGTTATCCCATGTTGTACAAGCACAGGACAACCGCTTTTTTCAAATGCGCGATGGAAAGTTGGGCATCAGCGTTTACGTCAATGATTCGTTGCACAACATTGGATGCGAAAAGGTGCGGATGATGATCGATAACGAGACGATGAACATCACCATTGCAGTCAACCCATCAACCATCGTTACCCACATCGATTCGTTGGATACCAAGATTAAGCAGACGCGGTTCGATGACGTTGTTTTCCGTGGCGAACTGGGAATAAAACATTTGGCCACAAAAGGCAAATCGCCACAGCATTTCAACGTGGAAGGAAAGTTGACCCTTAATGGAGTTATCCGTAACATTGAAATGAGTGCAACCCTTAGCAACTTTCAGCAAGGACCCGACATCGAAAGCATGTTGTACCTGCATTACGACCTGCGGCTATCAGATTTCGAATTGGAAGAGAAGCTGCCCGGTTTTGCCGAGGAAGTTTGCATTGAGGTTCTACAACCCTTGCTGATGCCTACCAGCAAGTAGGTCAGAAGTCGTCACCACCGCCTCCACCGTCTTCCATTCCGCCACCGTCACGGTCGCCACGACCTGTTCGTTTCTTCTTCTGATTCAATCGGTAACTGAAACTGAGTACGAATTGTCGCGACCTCCAAAGGAAATCGTTGGTAGAAACAAGGGTAGAAGTATCCACCTCCCATCGTCTTCTGCGCGAATTCAGTATATCCTTAGCGCTGAACGTAATGGTGCCGTTTCCTTTAAGTACATCCATGGAAAGCCCCACGTCCCACGAATACATCGAAAGTTGCTTGCCCTGTGGCGTATTTCGTGGCGCGTTGTACATCAATGCCGTTTGTATATCGAGCTTCTTGAACGCGGTGAATTTGGTGCTGAACCGTCCTTGCGCGGTGAACGTTTCAGCATGGAATTGCTGGTCTTCATATTTGCCATCCGTTACCGAATAGTAAACGTTGGCGTTCATCATCACCCGCCACCATTTGAAGATGGAGTAGGAGAAGTTGAGTTCCAACCCTGAAGCATCTTCCGTGCTCAGGTTTACTGGGAAATTGGTTATCAGGCCAGTTGAATCTGACTTGGAGATTTGCTCAACCACGCCATCTCGGTGGCGATAGTAAATGCTTGTAAGCAAGGTGCCGCTGCTCCATGTTTTCAAGTGTCCCAGCTCAACCGAATGGGTGAAGATCGGGTTCAGGTTCGGGTTGCCGGCCCGGAAATTCCGATTGTCAGAAAGACTGAAAAACGGGATCAATTCTCTGAAATTCGGGCGGCTTATCCTGCGGCTGTAGCTCAATTGCAAGGCGTTGTCTGAAGGGAATTCGTAGCTGAGATGTGCAGATGGAAACAAGCTCAGATACTTGCGGTTGTTCACCAGATTCGTTTTGGTAAGGGTGGTGGTAATATCGGTGTATTCCAAACGCAGACCGCCCTGCATGCTCAACCGTTTCACCTTTCCGCTGGCCATGGCGTAGGCCGCATACACGTTCTCATCAAAAATGAAATCGTTGTCGTATTGACTCAGCACATCCCAAGCAGCTGTGGAATCGTTCAATTGGTCAACCCGGTAGCTGTTCTCAATTCTGCGCAAGGTGCCTTTCAGCCCGGTTTCCAACTTCACTTTTTCACCGAAAGGGTGAACGTAGTCGGTCTGAAAGAGCCAATTCTGCTCGTTCTCCGTATTGTCGGTGCGCTGCACGAGCGTGTAATCATTTCCAACTTCGTTCAGGTCGGCATTCTCAAAGTCTTCGCTCAAGAACCATTTGAAATCGGCCGTCAGAAGATTGTCTTCTGATTTGAACGTACGCCTGAAATTCAGATTTGCCTCAACGTTCTGTTGCTGCTCACGTTCATCCTCGGTTCTTTCCACCAACTGCGTGATGGTTCCGTTCTCATCGATATCGGTGTATTTCAATTCCGAATCGTTGTTGTTCCAACCACGACTGTAAAGTCCGGAAGCCGTCAGATTTGTCATATCGTTGATGAAGTAATCGATTCCGAAACGGCCGTTTACAGAATAACCGCCACGATTCTGCTTTCGGGTGCGTTCGTAGGCGAACGCGGTATCCTCTAAAAAGAACTGTTGGTAGGATGAACCGAAGCCGGGGCGTTCGCGATATTGACCACCAACGCCACCAAAGATGTTCACTTTTCCGGTTCGGTAGTTCACATTGCCCGAAGCACCATAATTGTGCGGGTAGCCAGCGTTCACCTCAAACGAACCGTTCAACCCCGCACGTTTGTCCTTTTTCAGTACAATATTGATGATGCCCGCTTCTCCTTCAGCATCGTAGCGTGCTGATGCGTTGGTGATCACTTCCACTTTGTCGATAATGCTGGCAGGTAGTTGCCGAAGCGCGTCCTGTGTGCTGATGCCTGTAAGTCCTGAAGGTTTTCCGTCAATCAGGATGCGCACATTGGAACTACCACGCAAACTGACGGTTCCATCCACATCGACCGTCACGCTAGGAACGGTTTCCAACACTTCCTGTGCATTGCTGCCAACATTGTTCGGGTCTTTCGAAACGTTGAACACCCGTCTGTCCAACTTCAATTCCATCAGGTTCTTTTCGGCCGAAACCACAACTTCGTCCTTCAGTTCGCTCTTAGGTTTCATGATAATAGAACCGAGATCGGCATTCCCTTCACGCAGATCGATGGTTTGCACAAAGTTTTCATACGATAGGAACGAAATGGTCACTTCGAACCGACCTGGTCGAAGTTCCATGAGGAACTTACCATCCATGTCGGTTGCAGTTCCGAGAATACTGGAATCGCGCAACGAGCGGAATGCAACTGCCGCATATGGAATGCTCTGTTGGTTTTCGTCCATCACTTTTCCGGAAACGGTTCGTTGCTCAGGGCGATCACCGCTTGGTCGGTTACCGGGTTGCTGTGCCGCACTCTTGACTGTGATCAAAGATGAAAGCGCAACAAAAATGAGGACGGCAACAGTGTTTCGTTTCATAAGACCCCAATTGACAACGCTCTGTCATAAAGGTTTAAACATCGGTTGGCAAATATCTTCATAATAGTTTCTCGCAATAAATCCGCTTGGCCAACGTCTACTACTGTAACGTATGCAGATGTCCTATCTTCGAAACCCATTACGTGTTGCCATGATCCGTTCGTGCTTGATTCTCAGTCTTTGGCTACCAATTGTGGCAAACGCCCAAATGACCATGAATGATTTTATGGAAGAGAACTGCGATGTGGTCTGGTTCGGGCTCGATTTTTCGCAGGCAAGGCTTATTGGAAGTGAGGGTTTCAATGATCCCGTGGCCATTAAAGAAGAGTATTTCGCCAAATGGAATCGTTTGATGATATCGGAAGGCGACAAGTACGAATGGGGCAAGGCGTTGCAGGTCTCCGACCTGAAATATGACTACGGTGTTGTTGATGTGGTGAACGATCAGGTGAAAGTCAAATCACTTGTCATCAACAAATCCTATAATCTTTCTGAAGGTGCTATCGACAACTGCGTGCGACAATACAAGATCGAAGATTACACGAAAGGTATCGGAGTGGTGATCGTGGTCGAATCGTTCGATAAGATCCGTGAACAGGGTTTCGGTTATCTCACGTTCTTTGACATTGGTTCGAAACGGGTGCTGTATCATCACAAACTCATTGGCGAAGCAGGAGGTTTCGGTTTCCGGAACTACTGGGCCGGAGCAATTTACAACTGGTTGAAATACACACAGGCACGCGTCATGAAAGACATCCGTAAGGAATTCAAACACTGATACTCATTAAACCCAATTACCGTATGGCATATTTTACGCAGGATTATCTCAAATTCTTCATGGAGTTGGCAGCGAACAACAACAAGGATTGGTTCAATGCCAATAAGAAACGCTACGAACTTTCGGTGAAAGAACCGTTCGAGGCATTCGTTTCTGATGTGATCGCTGCGGCCACCAAGGTTGATAAGCAGTTCGATATTCCTGTAAAGGATGCGATTTTCAGGATTTACAAGGACGTTCGCTTCAGCAAAGACAAGGCACCATACAAGATGCATATGTCGGCCGTTGTAAGCCCAGGCGGCAGGAAAGAGGGAATGGACATACCAGGAATGTATTTACAGCTTGGTGCAGAAGATTTTCGTTTCTACAGCGGGCTGTACATGCCCGACAAGGATATGCTTCAGCGAGTTCGTGAGTACATTGTAGGACATTCCGATGAATTGAACGAGATTCTGAAGGACAAGAAGTTTGTCAGAACATTCGGAGAGTTGCACGGAGAGACGAACAAGGTTCTACCAAAGGAATTGAAGGTGGCTGCCGAGAAGCAACCGCTCATATACAACAAGCAGTTCTATTTCTTTGCCACTTATACGCCTGAAACCATCGTTAAAGATGGACTGGTTGAACTTGTCATGGACAATTTCGCAGTAAGCGGACCGCTCCGCGAATATTTGACAAAGGCAAGTATGAAGTCTATGATGTAGCGGTTGAGAAAATCCAAGGAATGATATAATAGGGTAAATGTCTTGCATTTATCATTTTAATTAATTTACTTAGACTTAACGTTCTAGGTAAATGATGAAATTTCGATTCATACTGATTGGTTTGGCAGCATCATTGTCGTTGTACGAATCGAGTTATGGGCAATTTGTGGACGTTACAGTTAATTCGGGAGTGGATCATGGCTATTTTGATTATCAACACCTTGGCGGGGGAGTAGCATTGTTTGATGCCGATAATGACGGATTGGACGATATGTATCTTGTGGGTGGAGTAGGTACTGATTGCTTCTATCATAACCTGGGTCAGCTTCAGTTTGAAGATTTGAGTCAGACATCAGGTTCGAGCAACAGGGTATTCAGCACTGGTGTTTGTTCAGCGGATGTGGATAATGATGGCTTTACAGATATTATTCTATCCACGAGGGCAGGGCAGCCTCTAGGATTGTTGTTAAATAATGGGGACCTCACTTTTACAGATGCATCTTACGTGCTCAACGGAATTTTAAGTTGGACAATGTCGATCTCGTGCGGGGACGTGGATAACAACGGGTTTGTGGATATTTATGCAGGCGGGTATGTTGAGGCTTACAATGGCGTCACCTTGGATTCTATAGGGAATGTTGTTGAATTTAATTTTGATTGTTATTCGAATGAGTTATATCTGAACCATGGCAATCTGAATTTCGAAGAATTTTGTCAATCGGATGTTTGTGGCAATCAGGGCGCAACCTTGGCAACTTTGCTTTCTGATGTCGATTCGGATAATGATGCGGATATTATTGTCGTAAACGATTTTGGACAGTTTCTGATTGGTAATGAGGTCTTTTCTAACCAATTTCCAAGTCTGGCGTTCATGGATGAGTCTGAATCTTTGGGTTTTGATCAATCTATTTTTGGGATGAGTATTTGTCAGATCGATGCAAATCGAGATGGATTGATTGATTACTATGTCGGAAACCTAGGAGATAATGTGTTACTGTTGAATCAGGGGGTTGGGACATATTTGAATCAATCATACGATTTCGGTGTAGAAAGTGGCTTTGATGGAGATTCGTTGCTATCAACGTGGGGTGTCAATGCGCTTGACTTCAATAACGATGGGTATGAAGACTTGTTTTGTGCCAATGGCTTTGTCTCGGCTGGAAGTCAATACCCTAACCCCATTTGGAGCAGAAACCTGTTGCTTGTGAATACTCAATCTGATTTTGTTGATGTGACCAGTGCGCAAGGGTTGGAGAATGTTCAAGTTTCGAGAGGGAGTGCTGTTTCAGATCTGGACAATGACGGTGATATGGATATTGTGGTGGTGAGCGATTCGATTGCAGGGGGACTATCAAATAGAACGAAAGTGTACGCGAATTCTGGAAGCCCTACACAAAATTGGATGCAGATCAATTTGAGGGGAACTGTAAGTAATTTCGGGGGCTATGGGGCAAAAGTTTTCGTTTACTGTGGCGGTGTGGTTCAAGTTAGAGAGCATATAGCAGGAGGGGGCTTTTGCTCTGACAACTCCGATGTCTTGCATTTTGGGTTGAATAATCATCAGATTGTAGACAGCGTGGTAGTTCTTTTTCCTTCAGGCATTTTCGAAAAGCGATTTTCACTTGATTCCAATTATCGATATGAGATTGTGGAGAATGATTTGACAGTTGGTGTGAGTTATCAAGGTTCTAATTTTGATCAATGTCATTGCGCTGATTTTGCAGGCACTACACGCTTAAGTGGTTTGAACTTCAGAACATTTGACTCTTACGGGAGACAGATAGGCAGTGGTTTTACACCTGTCGATAATTGGATGGAGCACGTGCGATCCGGACTTAACGTGGTGTCAATTGAAGATTTGGAAAGAGGCGTCTCTTGTCGCTACAAGGTATATGCCTATGAGTAGATTCTTAGTCTTGGTTGCTTCATGGGTTGGAGTAGTCTCCCATGCTTTCGCTCAAATTGATGAGATGATCTCAATTGAATACGGAAAGACGGGCGCTGTTGTAGTCTTCATGTCGTATGATTGTCCAATTTGTAAAAGGTATATTCCGAAGTTGCGAAGTATCTATGAAAATTATCGGAATGATGAATTCGAGATGTACATGGTTTTCCCAGGTCTTGATAGCCGCTCAAGCGTGGATTCAATCTCCAACGAACTCGGTTTAAACTACACTGCTATCCTAGACAGCAGCATGGTTTGGGTGACCACCTTCGATGCCAGGATCACCCCGCAGGTATTTTTGGTCAATTCACGTGGCCGAGTGGTATATGATGGCCCTATTGACAATTATTTCTATCAACCAGGTAAGCACCGAAGCATTGTTTCTGAAGATTACTTGATCGACAACATGGAAGCTCTGAAAAGCGCAAAGAGCAATCCTCTTCCCTTCTCATCCCGTAAGTCGATCGGTTGTATGATAGAGAGAGCGAAAGAGTGATCAGTAACGCAGCGTTTATCTTCATTTCGTTAATAGGGAAAGTTTCTCCGATTTCGGCTGAAACAGTCCAGCATCCGCCAAGTTTTTGTGACGTGCAGAAAATCATTGTTAATCATTGTGTCAGATGTCATTATACAGGCGGACCCACACCTTTTCCGTTAATCACTTATCAGGAAATCTCAAACAGGTCTCAGTTCATTGAGTATGTAATTGAACACAGGATCATGCCTCCGTGGCCAGCAGATACATCATACAGTAGATTCCGCAACGAGAATCTATTAACCTCGGAAGAATTGAACACCATAAAACAGTGGATTCAAAATGGAAAGCCGAACGATGACGATTGCGGTGAAATGTCAGTTAATTCGCCAGTGCAAGCGGATAGTGTTGATGCGCATTCGAATAAGGTCACGCTTTGCATGGAGGCGGCTTTCAAGGTTGAACCATCGTTGACCAACGACCTTTTTAAGCGAATAAAAATTCCGACTGGATTTGACGACACGCTTAATGTAAAGAGCTTCTCGTTTCGCCCCGGCAACTACAATATTGTACATCATTCAGAGGTTTTCATCAGCCCAGTAGCTGACGACCATTGGGGAGATGGTGTGAGACCAGGATTTCAGTATGAAGCATCTGATACGTCCTTAAGAGAGTATCTGTATACCACAGGCTGGCTGCCAGGGCTCTTACAGGAACGGCTACCTGTTGGTGTTGCACATCAAATTCCGAAGGATGCTTCAATGTTCTTTTTAATGCATTACGTTCCAACTTATCAACCTGAGTCTGACTCGAGTTGCTTAATATTAGAGTTCCATAAGGATTCAGATGCGCCATTTCGAAATCAGAGTGCCATCAGCGTCCACGGTCATCAAGGACTTTTGAATGGGCCTTTCGAGCTAGGTCCAGAAGAGATAAGAACTTTTCATGCGGTCAGATATTTACAGGATACGGTTTCCATCGTTTCCGTGCTTCTGCATGCTCACCATTTATGCCAAAGCATGCTCGTGTATGCGGTAACGCCAAATTCTGATACTATTAATTTGATTCACATTCCAAAATGGGACTTTAATTGGCAGTTCCAATACAGGTACAATCGCTTTGTAGTTGTGCCTGCACGTTCGATGATTCACTTTTTCGCTACGTATGACAACACCTCTCAAAATCCTGAAAATCCGAACAATCCTCCTCGAAGGGTAACCTATTCGTTTGAGAATGAAGACGAGATGATGGAGTTGTTCTTATATTATCTAGAATTCGAACATGGAGATGAGGGAGCGGTGATTCTATACGAATGAGACGTTAAGATCGGGGAAGTTTATGACTGCGCTCATTGGAGGGAAAGTTAAAATTTAACAGACCTGAATTGAGCATCGCGTGAAATTGATGGCTGCGTTCGAATAATTCTATATTTTTGATCAAGTTTACGTGAATTGTAAAATATTACTCATGCTGAGATATATATCATTTACCATTGTTTCCGTCTTTCTAACAGTTTCTGTTTTCGCTCAAACATGTGGCACTGGCGCTTGGAACACGGCTACCGTGACTCCAATCATGAATGCAGGTTCGTGGGCTACAACAACAGGAGTGGGGCCGAATACTTATGTAACGGTGAATGTCAAAAACGGGGGTATATACAGTTTTAGTCATTGCGGTCAGATTCCTGGCAGTTGGGGCACTGGGTCGGAAATGGTGGTGAGAAGTTCGAACGGTGCCACATTGTATACCAGCAATGATGCAAATGGGGTTCATTGTGCTGGTGAAAGTGCATCGTTGAACTGGACTTCAACGCTGGCCGGTCAGGTGAATGTTAGTTCTTATCGTGACAACAGTTGTGCTGTTTGGGCAAGTGGAGTGACTTCTGCTGCGTTGCAATACAGGTGTAGCCCGCCAACTGTGCTTGCTGAAGGTACGGCTGGATCCGGTTCTTGGAACGTTTACTGCTACAGGTCTGGAAATGCAGATGGAGTTGGCGCATGGGACCCCAACTATTACAGTGGTTACATCCAGTCTTCAACCACCGGGTTTAATTCTGCGAGTCATTGGGCCAGCGCAGGTAGCCCAAGCGATGCCACAGCATACAGAGGTTGCGAGATCGGTGCGGATAATCATTCTTGGAGGGCCTTGCGAACAGGATACGCTTGTGGTCGATATCAATTTGTAGTTAATAGTCATGACGATAGGCTTGAGATTTTGGTTAATGGGGTGTCAAAGTATAACATTGCAGCGTGGTCTGGTGCCAGTGGCTTGACATATCCTTTTACAGTTTGGGATGGAGTCTTAAGTCCAACAGACGTAGTTGAGATCAGAGTATCTGACGGTACTGGTGGTTCTGGTGGTGATTGGACGGTGAATTCGTTGGGTACGGGAACTCTCAGCGGTGGTACTATTGCTTTGTCAGGAAGCACAACTGTGTGTACTGGCGGAGACCCAGGCAACTTTACCAACTCTGCCAGTGCATCAGGCGGAACCTCACTAAGTGGAAACAACAACGGAACTTCAAGCTATCAGTGGCAATCAAGTTCTAATGGAACGTCTTACACGAATATTTCTGGCCAAACAAGTGCAACTTACGACCCTGGAACACTAACAGCAACCACTTGGTATAGGCGTCAAGTAACCGATAGATGCGGTCTGGTGGCATATTCAAATGTCATTCAAATTACTGTTGTTGCTGATCCAGTGGCTGAGATTACATCTTCGAATCAAGTTGTTTGTATAGGTGCCACCGGTATTCAGGTAACCAGTACTGGTAGTTCTGGATTTGGTACAGGAGGTTTTCAGTGGGAGAACTCATCAAACGGGACTACGTGGGCAAACATTTCTGGTGCAACCTCCGCGAACTATACAGTTCCAACCTCCTCTTTGGGGACAGTGTATTACAGGGTGAAGTATCAGACTTCCAATGGTTCGTATGGTTGTGGGTATGATTTTGACAACAGTCCGATATACAATACTATACAGGTTGTCGCTGATCCGGTTGTCAGCATTACTTCAGAAGGTGGTCAAATCTGTGTTAATTCGGTTTCAGGCACATCACTTTCAGCATCGGTAAGTGGTGGAACGGGGACGATTTCCTATCAGTGGCAACGAAGTATAACGAGTGCTTCTGCTGGATTCAGCAATGTAGGCTCCAGTTCCGCTACCTACGCATCTGGTGCGGTCACTCAGACGACATGGATCAGATGTGTTACAACGCATTCTGGGTCAGGTTGTAATTCTTCTACATCAGGAGTGACCCGGTTGGAACCTATTCCACTAGTTCCAACAATATCTTCAGCAAACCCGTTGAACGGCTGTGGTACCGCAACGGTCTTCGCTCAAGAGGGTTCATATGGGACTACTTGCAGGTTCTATTTAAACTCTGTTGCTCCGGGTAACTTGGTTGGTGCAGGAAATAGCTACACATTTACGTCTGTCGGGTCTTACAATCTTTATGTTACTTCATATAATTCAACCTCAGCTTGCGAAAGTGCAGGTGTTCTGGTTACTGTTACTGTCTCTCCTGCATTTAGCGCCAATCATACTACTTCTAACAATAATGGATACGCTGTTTCGTGCGCGGGTGGTAGCAATGGTTCTATAACTGTTTCAACCACTGGTGCAGTAACCCCAATTGATTATCAGTGGTCCAATGGAAGTCAAACACTTAATTCGGGATCAACATCCAATACCGTTTCTGGGCTTACTGCAGGCACATATAGCGTGTTGATCACGGACGACAATGGTTGCCAAATTTCCTACTCAGCGTCAACTACCGAACCTGCTCCTATCTCAATTTCGCTTACGCCTTCTAATTTCAACGGATATGAGGTTTCTTGTTTTGGAGGAAGCAATGGATCGATTACTTCCTCCGTTTCTGGAGGCGTTGGGTCTTACTCTTATGCATGGTCGCCTTCTGGTTCTGGTGCCAATCCGTCTGGGTTGACTGCCGGAACTTATACAGTTACCGTAACTGACGGTAACTCCTGCCAAGGCACTAATAACGTAGTTCTTAGTCAGCCTGGTGGTGTTGCGTTTACTTACAATGTTGGATATGTATGTACCGGCTCAACTTATACATCTGCCTCCGTAACCATTACTGGATCGGGAGGTACGGGTTCATATGAATTCAGTATAAACAACGGTTCAACTTATCAGGTATCAAATACGTTTGCTGGACTGTCCAATGGTCAGACAATAACACTGAGAGTTAGAGATAGTAATGGGTGCGTATCATCTTCTCAATCAGTAACTGTAAATTTCCCTGCCCCAGGTGCAACTGTTGATGACTGCAACTATATTTATGTTTCTCCTAGTGGTGATCCCACCGGTACTATTGGATCCAAATCTTGTCCTGTTACTCTTCCTCAGGCGCTGGTCATTAATGCTTCTCAGCCTGTCAGAAGGCATATCCTAATGCTCGGGGGCAACTATTCATATGGTCAGAAAATACTGCTTCCTGCAGACGTGATCATAGATGGTGGATACACCGTTTCTGGGACTGACTGGGTGAAGTCTTCTACCAATGCCACCAACATTACAATTAACCCTCCATTGGAAACTGCGGTTGTATCCGGAGTTACCGTTGGACACTATATTGGGTTTCAAGCTAACGGAAATAACGGGCAACTTAAAGACCTTAATGTAAGCGTACTTCCTTCAGGTGCCACTGGTACGACCTCAAGTAGGGGCAGATCCGTGTATGGTATTTACATCAATAACAGAACGGGATATTTAATAAGTAGGTGCACCATTAACACAGGTGCTGGTAGTGCGGGTGTCAATGGTGCATCACTTTCTGGTACCGGTGGCGGAGGTTCTGGAGGTTCTGGTGGTTCTGGTGGTTCTACTGGTGGCGGATGTTCTTCTTGTGGTACTGTTGGCGGCAATGGAAATACTAGTTCAGGTGGAGCTTCTGGTGGCGCTGGAGGTGCACGATGCTGCTCGGGTGGATGTAACTGGTATGGTTGTAATGCCAATGGTTGTATTGCGTCAAATGGTAACGTTGGTGCAAACGGTTCCGCAGGTTCAGGATATGCTGCAAACGACAGACCTGCCGCTTCAACAGGTTTGACTTCGTCATACTTTCTTCCTGTTGATGGTGTCAATGGCTCGAACGGTGTTGGCGGAGGCGGAGGTGGAGGCGGAGGCGGAGGTGCCTACGGTACCTGCTGTACTTGCACCTGTGGGCCTTACACTGCATCCGGTGGTTCCGGTGGTTCTGGTGGAGCTGGTGGCTTAGGTGGTAACCTTGGTTTCGGGGCTGGTTCATCATTTGCTGTTTACGCTTCTGGTGGCTCTGGAACAGTTGTTGATACACAGTTAAACCCTGGGGTTGGAGGTACTGGAGGAAGCGGTAGCAACGGTAGAGCTGGGGTTACTGGAAGCGCTGGAAATCCTGGATCAAACAATACTGCTTGGTGCGATGGTGGTAAAGGCGGTGACGGTGGTAAAGGCGGTGATGGTGGTGCAGGTGGTAGAGGTAGGGATGGGGCCAATGGTCTAAGCGTTGGTCTTCAAACGGTTAATGGTGCATCCATAACCCAAACAGGAACTACTGTACCGTCTTTGGGAACTCTAACTGCAAGTGTTTATGCAGGATGTACTAACTCCGAGATTCCGATCAGCAAGACAACTGGAACCTGGACGGACATATCGAATCTTGCGATTGAACCAAATTTTGTAAACGATCTGACTTCCACGACTTCAAGTTATACAAGCGGTTCTAATTCTGCATCGGTCTACTTCACTACAGTGGGTAGAAAGGATATCACAATCAACTCGACCACATTCAAGAATTTTGTTGATATCAAGCAAACTCGGACCTTACCAGGGATCAATGCTATCTCCGCTCCTTGTGCTTCTGATGTTGTTAGCTTGGGTACTTCTTTCGCTGCAGATGGCTACGCATGGGAAATAAGCAATAGTTCTAACCCATCCGTTGTTGTATTCAATGCTACCAGTCAAAACGCTTCAGCCAACGTTGCTTGGGTAGCTGGAGCAACTTATGTTGTTCGTCTAAGGGTGTTCAATACTTGCTGTGGTTGGTCTATTCCTGTTTATTCTTCCTTTACTGTGGGTAGTGTACCTGCTCAGCCGTCTACAATTACCCCTTCTGATGCAATTGTATGTAGAGGACAATTAGGAGTCACTTATTCAGTTACTTCGGTGGCAGGTGTTTCCTACAATTGGTCTGTTACAGGAGGTTCCATTGTTTCTGGGCAGAATTCGAATTCGATTGTAGTTGACTGGAGTAATTCCGCTTCTGGTGTTTTAACTGTGACACCTTCAAATGTTTGTGGAATAGGTACTGCAAGAACGTTGAACGTGACTTTGAATACAAACCCAACAGTGTCAATTGTTCAAGGTACTTCTACCTCCTTTTGTATTGGAGGTAACGTTGCACTGAATGCATCTGGTTCTGCTGGAACAGGAGGTAATGGATCTTTGGCCTACAGTTGGTCAACAGGTAGTACAAGCTCAAGTATCACTGTCAATTCTCCAAATACTTACACCGTGACAGTAACGGAAGGTGTATCAGGATGTTTTGGATCGACCTCTACAATCGTTTCACAAGATGTTGCTCCAACAGTTGCCAATGCAGGACCAGATCAACTTGGTTGTTTCGGGGTTACTACCTTCAACTTGTCCGGAAATACACCAACTAGCGGAACGGGAACATGGACTTGTACTTCTGGTTGTACTGGGGTTGTAATTGCTAATCCTGCGCTTAACAACTCATCGGTAACGGTACCAATTGGAAATAGCACCGTCCTTACTTGGACGATTAGCAATGCATGCCCATCCTCGGCAGATCAGACTCAAATAACTAATACCACTCCGGTCAACAGTGGTTACTTAACTTGGACTGGTGCTGTCAATACCGATTGGAATAATGCAGGTAACTGGGATTGCTACGGGGTGCCAACGCTAAGCGATGCAGTTATCATTCCTTCCACACCACCAAACAACCCGGTAATCTCTAACGGTGTCATGGCGAAGTGTTTGAGTATTGATGTTGCAAATAATGTTGATGTAACCATACAGACTGGTGGAGATCTCGAAATTGCTCAGTAATTATGAACGATTGTTCGGAGCTTTGTAACAAGACCGGATTCAGTGGGTCACCCCAACGGATTCAAATTGCCCCAAGAGATTTTCTTTTGGGGCAATTCGTTTTTTGTGGCCATTGAATGCAATCGTTCCATGGCTTCAAGGTAGTCTGTGCACAACTGCGAAAGTGCAATGCAGATCGAAGCGTTGTTCCGACTTAGGTGACGCTCATGCTCTGTCACGAATGTCAACGTGTTTGCAGGCACCATGCTGTGCGACAGATGACTTCGTAATTGACCATACAGGTCAAGTTCTCGAAGCGTGGTTGAATACGCTTTTGGGAACAGCTTGCGCAAAGCCAGTTCGAAGCGTTTTCTTCCGTGCCCTTTTGCCTTGTAAGGAAGGTCGTCTATCAACGCTCCCGCCACCTCAATTCCGTGCGAAATGGCTGCCAGTAAATGGAGTTTCACGCCCGCCTGCTGCATCGCTTTTACTTCATCGATGAGGTAAAGACGGATGAACGAGGCACTATCGGTCATTGATCGGTCAGCGATCAGTTGATGGCAATGACCAACACTTTTGAATTCTGCCAGAAGGCATCAGCATCGGTTATGACCAATTTCTCGGTGTTCTTATTGTCGCCAACAAATTCGTAGCTGAGCTTTGGATGTGAAGTCACGAGCTCTGGCTTCTTCCCGTTGATCGCAATCTCCTTCACTTCCAAGTAGTTTATCTGCGTCAGATCCGCAAGGTTCATTTCTTCCGAAACCACTTTCACACCACCCAGTCCCAGAAATGCGCCTTCCTTGTCGATGATCTTCTTGTCGCGAAGGTCTTTGGTCTTGCCAACAACCCAGTAAGCAGTGTGCATTTCCACTTCTTTCTGTTGCAACTCTTGATTCTTCTGTTGAATCACTTGAACTCTACGCTCGTTCTCCATTGCCAACTGGTCGACATTGGTCATCAACTTATCAATGTAAATATTTGCTTCGGCCAAGCCCTGCTTCAACGTAGCGATCTCTTCGTCCTTTGCCTGAATATCCTTCTTCAATTGAGCGATCATGGCTTTCAATTTTTCACTACCAATGGAACTTTGCTCCAACTGCTTTTCCAGCGTTTCTATCTGGCTTTTGGTGCGCTGCATGTTATCATAGATCAGCATCATGTCTTCCAAAATGGCCTGTTCTGCATCTGGAGTGGATTTCTCTGATGACAAGGCACGGGCGGTGACGATGCCTTCCAATGCTTTTATGCTATCGAGGTTCGACTGAATGTTGGTGAGTGAGGTGATGAACTCATCAATATCAGCGTCCTTCTGGGCAGAAAGCTGTTGCAATTCGGTCAGTTGTTGTTCCAGTTCTTTCTCGCGTGTACCGCAAGATGAAAGTGCTGTAATGGCAATTAAAAGGATGGGAAGTGATCTCATGGTCATGAATTTAGGTTCGATTTAGATGGGTTGAAAGTAGAACAAATACAAAGGTACGATACGTGAAAACCGTAGCAAATGATGGCAACTTCGATTCCTGCGATCTGCAATTTTGATGCACGGATGATGCATTTTGTGCCACACGATCGGTGAAAAACATCTGCACAATCGTCCATTTTCAACCTTTGCCCTTAGCACGATTGTTGTTTACTTTGAACCCCAAACCACAATTCTGAATCTGATATGCGAAATTCTATCATCCTATTTCTTGGTCTAGTGCTCATCACTTCAACTTCGGTCGCGCAGGTCGTAGGCGGAATGAATTACAAGTTGGAAAAACTCTTTATGGATGAAAAGTATGAGGATGTGGCCTACAAGGGTATGAACATGTTGGAGGATGACAAATACAAGAAGGATCCGGAGATCTATCTGTATGTGGCCATGGCGTGGTACGAGATCAGCCAGATGAACGATGAGAAGATGGAAGCTCAGTATCCGGACGCGCTTCGCGATGCGCTGAAGTACGCTTCCAAATTCGATAAGAAGGACAAGGACGGACAGTGGTTCAGCGACAATGCCGATTTCTTCGAGAATCTGAAAAAGGCTGGCATTGCCGAAGCTGCAAAATATGTTGATGACGAGAAGAAGCGCAGAGTTGCGGTTGGAACCTACAAGTACATGACCACGGCCATGAGCGATGATTACAACATACTGTTCTTCAAAGGTGTGTTGGAGTTCATGAACCGAAATTCCGGTCAAGGCGAGCGCGACATTCAAACAGCCATGGCCAATCTGGTTCCGTTGTATGCCAGTGGCAAATACAAGCCGAGCAAATCATCAGTGCCTGTGCTTGAGGACGGAATGGTGCGTTACACGGAAATGCTGATGCAACAGAACTATGTAGATTCGGCCAAAAAGACTATCGACTGGGCCATCAAATTTTTCCCTGACAGCAAGAAAGTGGCTGAGAAGGCAGCGGCAATCAAATAACCATCAATTCGTACAGATGAAATCAGCGGGCGGCCCAACGGGCCGCCCGCTTCATTTTTGTACCCGTTCGTAGGCAACAATAGTAACTGTCGAATCGCAAATGCGCACCCGCAACCGGTCAACCTCTGACTGCAACTGGTAAGTGCGACAAGGTTGATCGCGTACTACACTTTCTCTGAACTTCACATCAGAATCTTCCATCCTTGATGCAAGCAGCGAGTCGGAAAAAGGAAGTCTGACAGAATCGGCAACTGAAATCGGATAGGAGGTGAGTTCTTCTATCACGCGGTCGCCAGGCAGCCAAGCAGGAAAATCACGGTCTTTGATCAGCATGCCGTAAACCAATCCACAGCCCAGCAGAATGCCGAAAGCGAAGTACATCAATCGGTCGGTGAATTTCACTTTCGGTTCAGTTTGAATAGGTTGCCCGTGAAGCGGAAGAACTCAGCACGTTCACTCGGATCGGTAAAAACCATTCTGATGATGTTGAGGTAAGTCGGAGCCTCCAATTCGGTTTTCACATCTGTTGGAGTCTTTAGGCTTTTGTCTTTCAAACTTACTGTGTGATCGGAAACCAAATTCGGACGTTCTATGCCCTCAAGTTTATCTGCCAGTCTGAAATTGCTTTCGGCCTTGCTCTGATAGCCCAATTGCTCTTGGCAAAGCCCCAGATTGTTGTAAGCAATGGGGTCTGACGGATCCAGCGAAACTGCCTTTTCGTAGTCTTCCATTGCGCCATGAATGTCACCCAACGCATTGCGAACAAACGCCCTCAACGCGTATCTATAGCTGTAGTTCGGGTCAAGTTCCACGCAACGGTTCAGGTCACTCAAGGCACCCTGGTTGTCTTTCATTCGGAGTTTTACAACTCCACGGTCGCTCAAATAATTGGGGTTGTTCGGAGAAAGTTCCAACGCGCGGTCGAACTGCATCAGTGCCAACGGAAAATGTTCCGAACGCAAATAAGCCAGCCCAAGCAGATAAACAGCTTCGTGGTGCGATGGCATTGCTTCCACGGTCAACTGAAATTGTTCAATGGCCGCATCAACCTGACCTTGATTCAGTAATTCTTTGCCTTTTGAGATGTGCACTTCGGTTGACATGTTGCAAAGGTAGCCCGACTTTCAGACCGTTATCACAGATTCTGTTTCCAAGTAAACCAGCAGCCCTGCCACTTGTTCGTAGCCCAATTGCTTGAGCGCGTCCTTGTATTGTTCTACTTGTTGTCGGTGGCTCGTTTTTTCGGCACCCGTTTTATAGTCGAGCACCCATGCTTTGCTCCCACTGATGACAACCCGATCGGGCCGCAACCATTTGCCGCCAGTGAGTTGAATATCAGCTTCATTGCGCACTTCCTTCGTACCATCGAAAAGCGACCTGAGTTCAGGCAGGTCAAGCAATCGGTGCATCCGCTGGTTCACAACTGTGGCTTCAACAAGAGAAATGTGACCATCGGTCAACAGTGCTTTAGTGGCTCGGTCGATATCTGAACTGTTGTTGATGGTTGCCATCGCTTCGTGTATCAGATTGCCGAATTGGATATCGCGGTTCTGCTGCCATAGCTTCTTCGATGGTCGCGAAATGCTTATCCGCTCCATCCAACGCGGGTCGCCATTGCTTGTGACGTTCAAATACGAAGGTTTTGATTCTGTGATCTGGACCTTGGCCCGTTTTCCAGCTTCAAACGTGAAGGTTTCAAGCACACTCCGCTGCTGTTTGCCAAGTTCTGTGAAAACGTATTGGATTGCCGTGCTTGGCGATTGGTCTTTCGTTTCGCGGTTCTTCACCTTTCCGCACATGTACAACCGATGGCGCGGCCGCGTCAGCGCTACGTAAAGCATATTGAACATGTCCATTTTTATCAGGTCGTGCTCGTGCTCAAGGTCGTTTTCTAATGCCGTTCCTTCCAAAGCAGAAGTTGCCTTGATGCGTATTCTGTCAAGCGGATCGAATTCGCCTTTCGGCAAGTAGCTCCACATGTGGTTCTTGCTCGAATTGTCCTGATAGTCGGCAAACGGATGGATGACAACTGGAAACTCGAGCCCCTTGCTTTTGTGAATCGTAAGTACGCGAACGGCTTCCCGATTTTCGGAAAGCGCAATGGAAAGCTTATGGCGGTTTTCGACCCAATGCGCGATGAAACCAGCCTGATCGGTGCCGTTTTTCTGTGCGAAGCTCAATACTTCGTCCATGAAATAGCGCAGGTACGGGTCGGTATCGTTGGGGAAGATGCCGAAAATCAGCGTTTCGTAGAATGAGAACAGGTTTTCGTGACGAAGCGTTTCCCATTTGATGTTCGGATACGCAGCAGAAAGCAATTGCCACAGCCATCTGTTGTGCGAACCATTCGAAGTGAACTGCATCAGCCGTTCGGAGGTGAGTTCGTCTTCCTGTCTCACCATTCCCAGATGTTGAATGGTCTCAGCAGCGTTGGTCGTATTCTCGGGAGATGCCAAAAGCGTAGCGATATTCACCAACAGGCGCACTTTTGAAGAACTGTTGATGAGCAGCGATTCGTTAGATACAACGTTCCGTCCGCGGCCAATGAGGTATTGTGCTGTTCGCACTGCGTCTAGGTTCGAACGTGTAATGATGGCAACATCGCCCGGTTGAAAACCATCGTCAATGCAAGCCCCTATCCAAGTATCGATCTGCGCCAATGTCAGTTCAGCGTATTCCGGCCATGCTTTCGTACCCTGTGGCGATTCAAAAAAGCGTGCCTCTACCAACCCTTCGGCATGGTTGAAGATTTCCTGAGAACCATTGTCGTACATCTTCTGCAACGAAGCGGGCATCATTGGTTTCAACCCATCGAACAGCTGATTGTTGAATTGCACGATGGTTGAAGCCGAACGATAATTACTGCCGAGCGATTGTTCTTTGGAATGTACTTGCAGGGTTCTTTCGCGTTCAGCAAGCAAATGGTCCAAATCTGGCCTATCGTCAAGGCGTTCTTGCAGATAGGCAGCACGATGAACGGACGGAAGTTCGATGAATTGTTGCACATCGCCACCACGCCAACGGTAAATGCTCTGTTTGGCATCGCCAACCACCAGACACAGGTTATCGTGCGAGAGGCTTTCATCGATCAGCGGCAGCAGATTGAACCATTGGAGCACGCTTGTGTCCTGAAATTCATCCACCAGAAAATGACTGTAGCGGCTGCCGATGCGTTCGTAAATGAATGGAGCCGATTCTTGCATCACCACATTGCTGATCAGGTGGTTGAACTCTCCGATGTGCAACACTTCCTCATCCTGCTGAATGTTGGTGAGAATGCGCTTCATTTCATCGAGCAGCGCAACGCCATACAGATTGTCGAACACCGATTGTTTCAGTTTTGAATCGCTGGCGGCATCCAAAATGGTGCGATAGGCTTCCAACAGCAGCGGCTTCATTTCATCGATGGCTGCTTTTACGCTTGAATTTGCCTTGCCGCTCAACCATTTATCATCGTTGATGCTGGTTAGCGCATAGCTGTTCGGCCCATCGGCTTTTCCTTGGCTGGCCTTCAGGTAGAAATTGTGAATGCCACGCGAGCCTTGAAACAGATGAAAATCGTTGATGCCGAACCGTTGAAACTGCTGCATCACCTGCGTTCCGGCCTGCTTGATGCTGGTTTGGTTGGCGAACAATTGTGCACGTAGCCGTTTGCGCAGTTCGGTGAAGGTCCAGAGGTCTATTGCCTGCAATTTCTCAAGGTGAAAGCGGCTTTCCTCCGAGAAAAGAACCTGTGCAAAGTTGGTCAGCTTGTCATCGATGTTCCAGCTTTTCTCATCGTCCATTTCCGACTGCACAAGGTCGATCATGGCCGCTGTGAGGTCGGCATCGTTGCCCACGCGTTCAAAAAGTTCGGCCAGCATTTCATTGGTCAACCGTTCAGAATCAAGTTCAATTTCGAAGTTGACGGACAGCCCGAGATCCTGCGCGAATGTGCGAATGACGCGATGCGTGAAATGGTCGATGGTGCTGATGCTGATGTCTGCGTAATGGTGCAGCATGTGTTTCAGGACGCGTTCGGCCTTCACGGCCAACTCAGATTCCGATGTTTTCAGTTCTTGCTGCAACGCTACGGCCATTGCATGCGGTTTGCCGTCAGGCTTGGCAAGTTGCCGCAGCGTTTCCAGCACGCGCGACTTCATTTCCTCTGCCGCCTTGTTGGTGAACGTAACCGCCAGAATGCCGCGGTAGGCATCATCGAATTTCGAATTCAGCGCAATGGTCAGATATTCTTTGACCAGCGTGAACGTCTTCCCTGAACCGGCCGATGAACGATAGATCTTGAATGGCATGGTCGGAAGTTAGGAATTCGTGCTGTTGTGCGGTCGGCTTTCGTTTATTTTAGGCCGTGAACGCGTGGAAAGGTTTGTTGATGTGCCTGCTGCTTTCAGCCTGTGTGGCAAAGCGCGATGCTGCGGTTTCTACCGAACAGGCTGTTCCTGTAAGGCAGCGTTTTCTGCTGATGGTGAAGTTTGCTTCTGAGGAAGATTCGAAACGTGTTCCGTACAAGTTTCAGCATCTTCGTTTCGAACTCGTTTCTGAGGTGAGCTTGCAAGACCGCATTTACGAATGCGCCATTCAATGCACCGAACAGGAAATTGATGGTTTCGTGCTCAAATTGAACGATGAAGAAGGCATTGTTTGGGCCAATCGCAAGCCCTGATCAGAGCTTTAGCGTCAGCGCAAT
>Ga0172367_10001277_pt1 | contig 37139 bp, 32 predicted proteins | sample Lak10m_FD_114542 | JGI IMG/M metagenome (GOLD analysis project Ga0172367, IMG submission 114542) | Freshwater microbial communities from Kabuno Bay, South-Kivu, Congo - kab_022012_10m | ecosystem: Environmental > Aquatic > Freshwater > Lake | place: Democratic Republic of the Congo: South-Kivu... | reverse complement strand
TCAGCTCAATTGGCTATTTACCTCCGGCCGAAGCTGAGGCAAACTATTACAAGCAACTACAGACTGAACTAGTTGCTGATTAACTTAAACAAAACACCCTCCTCGAAAGCCGGAGCGATTCAGACTGCTTAAATAGATGCATGAAACACGTTTAATTCTTTGATTAAAAGACCTAATGTTACTGGTATTGTTGCCGTTAATGTAACTAGGTGGTTTATTCTTCAGTATTTGGTTGATCTGTTGGTAGACATTCGTTTTATTGGTAATTAGGGTAGAGGGAGATTGACATGGGTATTTCATCTGCAGGGCTAGGGTCTGGCCTTGATGTAAATTCAATCGTTACCGGTTTGATGAATGTTGAACGAGTACCTTTAAACAACGTTACTGCGCAAAAAACTGATTATCAATCTCAGATATCTGCTTACGGAACTCTTAAAAGCGCTTTATCTACCTTTCAGACTTCAGTGAGTGCGCTTACGAGTATATCTAAGTTCAACGCGCAAACTGTCACCTCTGGCAATACCACTGCTATTACCGCGACGTCCAATGGTAATGCCACCATCGGCGATTATGCCGTAACCGTGAGTCAGCTGGCTAAATCACAAAAATTAGCATCAGGTGGATTTACCAATATTTCAGACACCGTTGGCACGGGTACTTTAACCATTTCTTTTGGTACATTTACACCAGCGGTAATTGACCCGCCAGCGCCAAGTTCCTTTGCATCTAATGCTGCCAAAACTGATGTGACGGTCACCATTGACAGTTCTAACAATACGCTTGCAGGTGTGCGTGATGCCATCAATGCGTCGAACTCTAGTGTCAGTGCCACGATTGTGAATGATGGTACGGCTAATCGACTGGTAATTACCTCAAAAGATACGGGAGCGGTGAATAGCCTGAAAATCAGTGTAGCGGATGATGATGCAAATAATCTAGATGCCTCAGGATTGTCGCAACTTGCTTATGATCCCCAAGCGACATCTGGTAACGGAAAAAACCTGTCCCAAGTTCAGGAGGCTAAAAACGCGGTTCTCAATATTGATGGCATTGATATCGTAAAATCTACTAATAGCATCACAGATGTAATCGAAGGCGTGACGCTGAATCTGCTGGCAACAACCTCGGGTAGTGTGAATCTTGGTGTCGGTAGTAATAAAGAGGCCGTCAAAACTTCTGTCACTGCATTTGTGGATGCATTTAATAAATTGGACACCACATTACGTAGTCTGACAAAGTACGATGAAACTGGGAAGGCATCAGGGGCTTTGCTAGGCGACGCAACCGCCAGAACGGTCACAAACCAGATTCGTGCTGTCATGACTAAAACGATTGCAAACGGCAATACAATCAACTCACTTAGTCAAATAGGGGTTTCATTTCAAGCTGATGGTAAACTGGCCTTGGACACTACCAAGCTTGATAATGTAATGGCAAATAGTTTTAGCAGTATCTCGACTTTGTTTGCTGCATCAGCAACTGCCACAGATGCATTGGTGTCATATTCAGGCAGTACCAGCAAGACCAAAGAAGGGACTTATGCAGTTAATGTAAGTCAGCTTGGTAGCTCTACAGTTAATGCACAGGGTACAATAAACGGTGTCACTGCTACTGGTAACTTAACTAATTTAGTCGGTGCAAACGGTGACGATAGCGACGGTCTGAATATCAAGATTGCCGGCGGCGCATTAGGTGCGCGCGGTACAGTGACCTTTAGTCTTGGCTACGCTGCACAGCTTGATCGTGTGCTGACAAATTTGCTGAGTGATGAAGGTATTCTGGCATCAAGAACTACTGGAATTAACGACTCCATTAAACGTCTGGATAAGCAGGCGGAAGCCATCAATGTACGCCTAGTTTCGATTGAGGCGCGTTATCGCACGCAATTTACTAGACTTGATACGTTGTTGTCCAGCATGTCTACAACGAGCGCATTCCTGACCCAGCAAATTAAAGCAATCAATGCTAATAGTAACTAATTAACACGTAAAGGACACGATTATGTTTGGTTTAAATCAACGAGGGGTGAGTGGTTACGCTAAAATCGGTGTTGAGACTGGTGTGCTTGCTGCGAGTCCGGTGAAATTGATCGTGATGTTGTATGAGGGGGCGATTGCCGCTTGTTATAGTGCAATAGGACATATGCAGCAACAGGATATTGAAAAGAAAAGCGCGATGCTGACCAAAGCCATTATGATTATTGAGAGCGGCCTAAGAACGAGTCTGGATAAAAAATCGGGTGGCAATATTGCCGAGAGTTTAGATGCGCTATATGTTTATATGAGCGGCAGGCTGACTCAGGCCAATATCCGCAACCAGCCGGAGTTGGTACAAGAAGTGATCAAGTTGATGACTGATCTGAAAAGCGCATGGGAAGCGATTGACCAAAACAAGGCGACTGCTCAGGTAATCAATCAAGCACCTGCGCCTCAGCAGGGCGCAGGAGTGAATCGTAGCCTTGCATATCTGGCCAAAGTTTAATTGGTTAGAGTTCAACGTTCATTTTATTAGCTATCACAAAAGGTTTGACGAATGGAATATCAGAACACAATCGTGCTGTATGAATCAGTGGCTGCTATCATGAAGCAGATGTTGCATGCTGCCAGAATGCAAGATTGGGATATGCTGAGTGAGCTTGAAGACAGTTGTGCAGAAACGGTTGCAATGCTGAAGACGATAGAGCACGCTCAGCCTTTACCTCATGATGCATTGAAACGTAAAGTAGCCAGTATCAAAAGCATTCTTGCAGATGATCGCGAGATACGTAATATTGTATCGCCCTGGATGGCAAGATTGAATAAATTGATGCACAGCAACCAGGCTGAGCAGAGATTGACGCAAGCCTACGGTCGATAATCGTCATGTATCAAGATGCTAAAGCTACCAGATAATTTAAGCATCAATGCTGGAGTTAATCCAGTCGATAAAATCCTTCAGGTTTTAGCGGTAGATAAAATTGCCAGCCCCTTGCAGGAACTCAATGCAAGGGCTACACAGTTTGTCAAAGGGCAGGAATATACTGCTCAGGTCATGTCAAAAGTCGATGATAAGACTTATCTGGTCAAAGTCGATAACGCATTGCTAAAAATGGACTTGGGTAATGCGGCGCATGCAGGGCAAACCATGTTGCTGCGTTATATGCAGGATAGTCCGATCCCTACTTTCTTGTTGGCACCCAATCATCAAAAAACGGCTGATAATACAACTCAGCTTAGCCCGGCAGCCACACTGTTAGGCCAGTATCTTAAGGAGGCTGAAAGTACAGGCTTGTCATCTCGCATTCAAGCAGCTAACGTGGTGACGCACTCTCCAACAAATCCGCAAATTGTTGCACAGGATTTGAAACAGGCCATTACCAGCAGTGGTCTGTTTTACGAATCCCATCTGAATGAAGTCGTGCACGGGCAGAGGCAGTTGGCCTCAGTCATGCAGGAACCGCAGAATCAGGTTGGAACGCATATTTCCCAATTGATGGCTCAGCAACTGGCCACCATGGAAAATCAGCGCATCGCATGGCATGGTGAGGTATGGCCGGGGCAAGCAATGGATTGGGATGTGCATATACAGGACCAGCCGCCTTCCGAGAGAGGGCAGCAGGAACTGCAAGATGACGGCATTCGACCGGTTTCTAGCGAAATCACCATGCATTTGCCAAATTTGGGTAAGGTTACCGCGAAACTGAATATTGCTGACGGACGCATGAGCATCCAAATATTCGCAGAGCAAATGCCAACTTTACAGATTTTAAAGACTGAAGCTAAGACCTTAACGCAGGCCATGACAGATAACGGGCTGCAATTGGATGTATTAACGGTGCAGCGCCATGAATAGCGCTGAAAATAAAGCGGGCTCTACAGCTCGATCTGCTGCAATGTTCGGTGCGACGCTTGGCCTTGCGCCGAATCCGCAACTCGGTGCTAGTGATTCACCCAACCCAAAACAACAGGCAATAGCACTGAGTTATGCCACAGGCGACTATGCACCTAAGGTAGTTGCTAAGGGTAGGGGGCTCATTGCGGAGCAAATTATTGAAAGAGCTAAGCAGCACAATGTGTTTGTGCATGAGTCAAAAGACCTTGTCGCATTGTTGATGCAGGTAGATTTGGATGACCATATACCGCCGGAGCTTTATCAGGCGATTGCCGAGATTTTGGCCTGGCTGTATCGGCTTGAAGAAAATAAAGCCGATCAGCAGGATGTCTATCTTTGATTTATTTTTGCATGTCACTGATTAATATACTTAATCTAAAGCTTTAATCCAAAGCACACAGGCTTATGCGGCATCTAATTGTGATTTCTCAAATCGACCAAAGTGCAGCATGATGGTCGGCAGAATCAGCAAATTCAATATTGTCGACGTGACCAGGCCACCTACGATGATCGTGGCCATTGGACCTTCGATTTCACGACCAGGCTGGCCACTGCCTGCAGCCAGCGGCAGCAAACCGAGTGCAGTGACTAAAGCCGTCATCAGAATCGAAGGTAGTCGTTCAGAAGCGCCACGTATACAGGTTTCCAGATTCCAGACACAGTTTTCTTCATCAATCAGATGCTGGTAGTGCGACACCATCATAATGGAGTTGCGCAATGTAATACCGAACAGTGTCACAAAACCGACCAGTGAGCCAAGTGATATCCAGCCACCGGTAAACATGACAGCAAGTACACCGCCAATCAATGCAAAGGGAAGGTTGGCAAAGGTGAGCATCAAGTTGCGTAATCGGCCAAAAGCGATATACAGCATCAGGAAGACGGTGACCCCCGCAAGTAAAGACTGCAAAATGAGGGCTTCTCTTGATTTTGCATTGGCTTCAGCTTCACCCGTGAACTCGAGGTAAGTCCCTTGCGATAAGGTGAGGTCACTTTTTAATTTGCCTTTTAACTCGTCAGTGAATGAATCAAGGTCTCGTCCAACAACATTTGCGGTGACGGTTTGTATGCGTTTTGCACCAGAGTGCAGAATCTTCGAGCGGCCATTTTCCTGTGCGATATCAGCAACATCGCGCAATCGCACCAACTTACCATCCGGGTTGAACAAGGGTAAGTTTCCTGCTTCCTGAACATCATCACGTGCCTCCATGTCCAATAGAACACTTACGCCAATCACCCGGTTGCCCTGATATACCTGAGTGATCGGTACGCCTTCATATGCGGCGCGGACGTTGTCTAATACTTCGGTAGGATGCAGGCCGATCTGTGCCATTTTCTCAGGCCGCAGGCGCATTACCAGCTGCGGCGTGCCTGGTGGGGATTGCACCAGCACATCCGATGCGCCGCTGATGCTATTGACGATACTCGCGACCGCATTCGCATCGCGATCCAGGGAGTCCAGATCCTGACCATAGATATTGATGACAGTGGAAGCAGCGTAACCAGAGATGGTTTCTTCGATACGCTCGGTTAGAAATGTGTTGATCGCAAAATTGACGCCTACGAACCCTGCGCCAGTTTCACCATGACTGTCGTTTTCTCCTGCGAGTTTTTCTCTGATTTCCTCCAAAATGCGTCGCTGTTCCTGACCTGAGATGGCGCCGATTTCAATTTCGAATTCACTGTAGTGGGTACCAAATGTATCAGCACCGTTAGGTGCACGACCAACCCACTGTGTGACAGACTTAACCCCTTCGATGCTGCGAATGGCGGCAGATACTTTTTTACCGATACGTAAAGATTCCTGTTCAGAAGTCCCCGGTACCGCAGTCATATGCATGATGTAGTGGCCTTCGTGCAAGGCAGGAATAAACTGGTTTTTGAAAAGCGGTAGCGTACCTAAGCCGATGGCAATCAGCATGAAACTGCTGACAATAATCACTTTGTAATGCGATTCAATTTTCAGCAGGGTATTCACATACCATTTTTTAATGGCGCGAATAATGGGTGGGTCTTCAGACTCCAGCTTTGCATTGCCTAGCATAAGGTAACAAAGCGCCGGTGTGAGCGTCAGTGCAACCAGTAAAGATGCCATGATGGAGGCAATGTAGGCAAACCCAAGCGGCGCAAATAATTTTCCTGCAACGCCCCCCAGGGTCAATAATGGTAGAAATACCAGCGCTACGATAATCGTTGCATAAACGACTGAGCTACGCACTTCCATCGAAGCATTAAATACTACGCGATGTGTAGGCAATGGAATGGCCAGTAACCGGTTTTCACGTAGTCTTCTGAAAATATTCTCGGTATCAATGATGGCATCATCGACCACTTCCCCCAACGCAATCGCCAGGCCACCCAGCACCATAATGTTCAAACCAACGTTGAAATAGCTCATGACGACAACGGCTGTCAGTAGTGACAATGGGATAGCGGTTGCAGAAATAAACGCAGTGCGCACATTGAACAGAAACAAAAACAGGATGGTAATCACTAAAACCGAGCCAATGAGAATGTCCGTTCGCACGCCCTTGATGGCGACTTCAATAAAGTTGGCAGGCCTGAATAAGCCTTCGTGCAATGTGACCTGTTCGGATGACAGGCTGGGTTTTAATTCTTGCAGCGCTTCTTCAATCGCTTTTGTGACGCCATGTGTGTTCGCACCCAATTGCCCCTGTACGGAGAGGTAGACACCTGTTTCCTCATTAATCGCGGCCGCGCTGATAGAGGGGGCCACGCCTTCAACAACTTTACCGATATCTCTTAACCGTATCGTTTGGCCATCTTTATGCAGTAACATCGCCTGTGCCAGCTTTTGTGGGGAAAGAGCCTGACCTTCAGTGTTGATGACGATACGCTGATTTTTGTTTTCAATAAAACCATTGCCACGGACACCAGTCGCCTTTTTAACAGCCTCTTCAACTTGTAATAGTGATATGCCATAGCGAATCATTTTTTCAGGATCTACCTGCACCTGAAACTGGCGCACTTTTCCGCCAAATACATTCACATCAGCAACGCCCGGAATGGCTAGCAGGTGCGGCACAATTGTCCAATCGACCAAGGTGCGTATTTCAGTCAGACTGCGTTTGTCTGAAGTAATACCAAAGCCCAGCACCGTGCTGGCGGAGGAGGTTAGCGGCGTGATGTTGGGCGTGATTCCTTGTGGCAGCTTGTTGTTTAATGTGGATAATCGCTCTGCAATCACTTGCCTGTTGCGATAAATGTCTGTGCGCTCATCAAAAATGATCGTTACGATAGATAAGCCGGGGATAGACTGGGAGCGCATGCTCTCTATGCCTACAGTGCCGGCAATACTGGTTTCAATCGGTTGTGTGACCAGGCTTTCCACCAGCTCTGCCGATAAGCCTGGTGACTCTGTCTGTATGATAATCTGTGTGGGCGAAAACTCTGGAAATACATCCAGATTGCTGCGTGTCAGGCTATATAAGCCATACATGATGACCAGCGTCGCCAAGCCGATGATGACGCCGCTAAAGCGAATAGAAAAACGAACCAGGGCCGACATCATGGCAGACTAGTCCTCATTCTCATTGGTGATTTGTGACTTGAACTCTTCCGACAGCAATAATTGTGCGCCACTGGTGACCAAGTGGTCGTTGGCTTTCAGTGCACCTTGATAGAACCATCCGTTATCAAGCTCAATGTCGGTGTTGATTGGCAAGCGACTGAATTTATCACTGCCCGTTTTTTGATATACCCACGGTTTGCCTGAATACCAGACGATTGCAGTGTTAGGAATCAGTACGCCGCTACTGCTTTTATTTGAGGTGGCGCTGAGCGCATTTATCTGCATCCCGGCACGTAACTCGGTACTTTTGGCCATGTAGTAATAGGTTTTGCCTTGAATTGTCGTGTTGCTGACTGGGGCAGGTGAAATATAGCTGGCTTTGATTTTATGTGAGGGCGCTGCGGTTGGTGCAATCACGATGCTGCTGTTTTCTCGCGGTTCTGCAGCATCAAAAGGCAAGGTGGTTTGCACCAGCACCTCTTTGCTGGAGATCAGGTTTTGCAGCAATGGACTCGTATTTTGCGCCGTGGCATGTTTTGTGAGCGTTTCGCCCCAGATTTGACGCATACTGTCGGCGAGATTTTTTGCGCTGGATTCAGCGGCAATGATCCTGGCCTCATCAGATTTGATGTTGGTTGCGGCAACGGCTACGACTTTGTCAGATACGTTCTTGTCGTCCTGATTCAGCGCATGCAGACGTGCGTACTCTTGTTTGTTTTGTGCTAACGAGGTGCGTAGCACCTGAACATCCGCTAAAGCAGACAGGTAACGTGTGCGCAGTTCGATTAAACTTTCAATAGCGACTACGTTACCGTAAGTGCTGATACTTGCCTGATGTGAGCTAGCCTGCAAGGCACTGGTTTTGATTTCACTTTGTTTCTGTGTTGCCGGACTAATCGTAATGACAGTAATACCATCCAGGTTGCTGACGTGATTGGGGGTTTCAATCTCTTCTTCTGACTGCTGTGTCATGGCATCAAATTCGTCTTTGCCGTAAAACACCAGTATCCAGAAAAGTACGACGATTAAAAATGCTTGCAAGCCAATGATAACGGCCAGTTTACGATTCATCTCTACTTATCCCCATCATGCTATTGTTCCCAACTTATTATTGCTCTTTTACGGCTAATGCTTCTGGCTTTATGTTGTTAATGCCATTGATTGGCAGTTGCCTAGCATTTTCAAACTCAATGAGCGCGCTTTGGAGTTCGAAGCTTGCGTTAGTGAGATTTTTTTCCGCAAAGTGCTCTTCCAGCTTGGCGTAGGCCAGTTCCAGCCGGTCTGTTTCACCTGCTGATAATCTACGGGTAATACGTTGTGTATTATTCTTTTGCTGTGCGTATAACTTTGTTTGTTCTTCTAGAGTAAGTTTAGCTTGTGCCACTTTGGCGTAGGCACTATTCACTTCCGAGATGACGGTATTCTGAAGCGCTTCAAATTGCGCAGCTTCCACCTCGCGCAACTGTTGCGCTTCTGAGATTGCGATTTTGTTTTTATTGAGTATGGTCAACAGCCCCGATAAGCCTAGTGACCATATCTTGTCGCCAAATTCATAGGCGTATCCCGGACTGATTACGATATCCGGGTATTGTTTTGCAATTTCCAGTTTTAATTTGGCTTCAGCTGCACTATAGCGCTCTAGCGCGATACGGATATCCAGTCGATTTAGCAGTGCGGCTTTTTGGGCATCGGAAAGAGACTCTGTCGCACCATGAGGTAATGCTAACTCATCTACAGGTGTCAACTGCATGGTTTCGACCGCATGGAGTGGCAGGCCAATCTGGCTTGCCAGATTGGTACGCAAGGCGAGTTTCTTTTGCTGTAATGCATTCAGTTCAGCGGTCGTGCCTTGCAGTTGCAATTTTGCATTGCTTAGTTCTACGCTGGAAGCCGCTCCAAGATCCAGGCGTTTTTGAAAGATGGCAACAATTTCATTTCTGAACGCCTGTTCGCTTGATAAGAGTGCGATTTGTTTTTGATTCAGCTGATATGCATGCAAAGACTGTGCGACCTGATTTCTTAGTTCCCAGGCGCGCTGAGCCACTTCGAGCTTTGCTGCTTCAGACAGATGTCTTGCATTTTCGATACGGATATCCCGTTTGTTAGCGGTTTCAAATGAAATGTCGATGCTCAACCCCAGCGCGAAGGGACGAATATCCTCATTTGCATTGTTGCTGCGGGCAAAGTGCGTATTGGCGACAGGTATCGGTTTTTCAGATGCGCCAGATTGCCTTGAGACAGCGCTGCGCCATTGAGCGCGTGCTACATCAAGGCTCGTATGGAAGAACAGCGCGCAATAAGTGAGATCATCCACCCCCCATTGCTGTAAAGGCAGTTGCGCTCTGGTGTAACCGTTCTGAATCAGATATTGATGAAACGCTTCGGTATCGGTGCTTTTGCTTTGAAGTTTTGCGGTGATTGCTTCGGTAGAAATCGGCTTGGCTATATACTGCTGAAAACCGCAACCCACGGCAAAAGCAGATGCGCAAGCGATTAAAACGCTATTGCGAATGGCAGGTGTAATGAATGACTTTGGAGTAGACAAAATATTGATGAGCGAATCGTTATTTCGATGTAAAGAAGCCTATTCAACAATTTCCGCATGTACGGCGTTTAAGGCATCTTGCAATGTTTCTTCGCTCAGGCTATTGATCGAGGTGGCCAAAAGGTCAGCCGCTTCCACAGTGGCGATAGGCAAGTCATGGCTATCCATTTCTGCAATCAATCCCGCTGCTGCGCCTGTAATTTTAAGCAATGCCTGACGCTCGCGCATTAAAAGCTCAAGCTCGGTACGCAGCATATTGATTTCATTTTGATTGATGGTATTTGGCATAATGTCTTAACTTTAGTAGTAATGAAGTTTATTACGAGATTCTATAATTAGTGATTATTATTGATTAGTGATTATTCTCTCATAATCATTGTCAGCACTGCTAGATATTGTGTTGAGATTTAAAGTCGCTAACCGAGAATAATCCAAGCTTTTTTATTTTATGTCTTTTCTGAATGTGAAAAGTTGAGATACAATAGCAAATTGTCTGAACGGCTGAGCAGTTTCAAGCCGTACACTACCTGCGAGAGTGGCGGAATTGGTAGACGCACTGGATTTAGGTTCCAGCGCCGCAAGGCGTGAGAGTTCGAGTCTCTCCTTTCGCACCAACTTACTTTAATATAGCCTGCCTATAAAAATGCTCAATGATGGGCATTTCGGTGACGGTCGGCAGTTAAGAATTTTAGGAATTGCAGCATGGCTCTAAATGTTGAAACCCTCAGTAATCTCGAACGTAGAATTACAATCAGTGTTCCGCTTCAACCGCTTGAGGCGCAAATCAAACAGCGATTAAATCAAATCTCACGCACTGCTAAATTTGCCGGCTTCAGGCCTGGCAAGGCGCCTATGGGTTTGGTGAATCAGCACTATGGTAATCAGGTGCGCGATGAGGTCTACTCTGGTGCGGTTGAAAAAAGCTTTGGCGATGCTGTCGATGAGGCTAAATTGCGTGTTGCAGGCTTTCCTAATATTGAACATAAACCATTCGACGCAGCTTCGGACATTTTGGAATATACCGCGACATTCGAGGTGTTTCCAGAAGTTAAGCTGGGGGATTTGTCAAAAGTTAAAATCGAGCGGCCGACGATTGAAGTGGCTGACGCTGATGTCAAGAAAACATTGGACGTGTTGGTAAAACAGCGTGTAACTTTCGAGCCGGTTAAACGTGCTGCGAAAAAGGGTGATCGTGTTAACGTGACACTAAAAGCTTCTATCGATGGTCAGGAAGTTGAGTCAACAGGTGATACCGGTATTGATCTGGTATTAGGTGAGGCTGGCCGTATTGCTACATTTGATGAGCAGTTAGTTGGTGGAAAGACCGGAGCTACAAAAAGCTTTGAAATCACCTATCCTGCAGACCATAACCCGGCACAGTTGGCTGGTAAAACCGTTGGCTACGAAGTGACTTTTGTCAGCGTTTCACAGCCAAAGCTTCCTGAAGTGGATGCTGAGTTTGCTAAAAGCTTGGGTGTAGAAGACGGCGATGTTGAAAAAATGAAAGCAGAAATCGCGGAAAGTCTGAAACAGGAAGTTGCGAAGCGCGTCAGTGCTAAATTGAAAGAACAAGTATTCAAGGCGTTGGTAGATAGCTCAGAATTTGAAATTCCGCGCATCATTTTAGAGTCTGAAGTGAATCGTATGATGCAGACAACCGAGCAAAACCTGAAACAGCGTGGCGCTGATTTGGCTAATATCAGATTAGAGCCTGCGATGTTTGAGGATCAGGCTAAACATAGTGCTAAATTGCGTTTGGTATTAGGTGAGCTGATCAATACAAACAATTTGCATGCGACCGCTGATCAGGTTCGCGCCATGGTGGACGTGTTTGCACAAAGCTTTGAGCGTCCTTCAGAAGTGGTGACCTGGTATTATGCGGATCCTAAACGTCTGGATGAGCCGGCAGCATTGGCAACGGAAGAGAACGCAGTAAGCTGGGTGCTGTCCAAAGTTAAAGTAACTGATAAAAAAGTTAAATTCGACGATTTAATGGGAACCGCATAAATGAACGAAATGCTGCAATCACCGGCACAATATGATGTAACAACACCAAAGGGGTTGGGATATATCCCGATGGTGATTGAGCAAAGCGGTCGCGGCGAACGTTCGTTTGATATCTATTCGCGCTTGCTTAAAGAGCGCGTAATTTTTTTAGTCGGGCCAGTCAATGACATGTCGGCTAATCTGGTGGTGGCGCAACTTCTGTTTCTCGAAGCTGAAAATCCAGACAAGGATATTTCGTTATATATCAACTCTCCAGGTGGTTCTGTGACTGCAGGAATGTCGATTTATGACACCATGCAGTTCATCAAGCCGGATGTGAGCACTTTGTGCATTGGGCAGGCTGCGAGTATGGGGGCATTCCTGTTGGCGGCAGGGGCAAAGGATAAACGCTTCAGCTTGCCAAATTCACGCGTGATGATTCATCAGCCTTCTGGTGGTTTCCAGGGTCAATCAAGTGATATTGAAATTCATGCAAAAGAGATTCTGTATCTACGTTCTAAATTAAACGACATTCTGGCGCATCACACTGGCAGAACAGCTGAAGAGATTGATCGGGATACTGAGCGTGACAATTTCATGAGCGCAGAGCAGTCTGTTGCTTATGGCCTGATTGATAAAGTTATTGGTAACCGTAACGAAGCTGCATAATAGCGCTTACAACCTAATTTACGTGAACTGCGGGTTCATAAGCACTTTATAGGATAAAACCGATGGCAACTCAAGCTGACGACGATAAATTACTTTATTGCTCATTCTGTGGCAAAAGCCAGCACGAAGTTAAGAAGCTGATTGCAGGTCCTTCTGTGTTTATTTGTAACGAGTGTGTAGATCTCTGTAACGATATCATCAAGGAAGAAGTGCAGAATGCAGATGGTTTGAAATCTGCCGAAGCCAGCCTGCCTACACCTCAAGAGATCTGCAAAATCCTGGATCAGTATGTGATCGGTCAAACCCAGGCCAAGAAAAATCTTGCAGTGGCGGTTTATAACCATTACAAACGTTTAGGTCATAACAATCTTTCAAACGGTGGTCAAAAAGACGAAGTTGAAATTGCGAAAAGTAACATCCTGCTGATTGGACCAACGGGTTCAGGTAAGACATTGTTAGCACAAACACTGGCAAGGTTGCTGGATGTGCCTTTTGTGATGGCAGATGCTACAACACTCACCGAAGCGGGTTATGTCGGCGAGGATGTTGAAAATATCATGCAGAAGCTTTTGCAGAAGTGTGATTACGACACCGAAAAAGCCCAGCGCGGCATCGTTTATATCGATGAAGTCGATAAGATATCACGTAAATCTGATAATCCTTCCATTACACGCGATGTGTCTGGTGAGGGTGTGCAGCAGGCATTGCTAAAACTCATCGAGGGTACCGTTGCTTCAGTACCTCCGCAAGGTGGCCGCAAACATCCCAACCAGGAATTTGTGCAGCTTGATACTACAAACATCCTGTTTATATGCGGTGGTGCGTTTGACGGCCTAGAAAAAGTCATCCGCTTGCGTTCTGAAAAAGGTGGTATCGGTTTCGGTGCGGAAGTGAAGAGTAAAGCCGACATTCGTGAAGTGGGTGCTGTGCTGCGCGATGTGGAACCAGAAGACTTGATCAAATTTGGCCTGATTCCAGAATTTATCGGTCGTTTACCGGTGGTTGCCACGCTGGAGTCATTAGATGAAGCGGCATTAATGACCATTCTTACCGAGCCTAAAAATGCGCTTACCAAGCAATATATCAAATTGTTCAAGATGGAAGGCGTTGACCTGGAGTTCAGAGACTCTGCTCTGTTGTTGATTGCTAAAAAAGCACTCGAGCGCAAAACAGGTGCGCGTGGCCTACGTTCCATCATGGAGCATGCGCTGCTGGAAATCATGTATGAATTACCTTCATTGCAGAATCTAAGCAAAGTGGTGGTTGATGAAGGTGTTATCCGTGGTGATACTCCTCCAATTCTGATCTATGCAGATAAACCTGTTGATGAGGCTGTTGGTTAGTCTTTCCCATCTCTAGTCTTGGCTCAGTTGTGCATCACACATGTTGAGCCAAGACTTCATATTCAGTTTCAATCGTTCCCCAGCAAAATCTTGTCTATAGCTGACCTTTTTAACGATAATCGTTAAAAATTTTTTTAATATATCAATTTGAGATGCTAAATTAGTGCTTAAATACTAACTTGCACTTGAACTATTAAGAAGCAGCCCCATCAACAATGATGTGAGCGCTATGCTTAACTTTATATTTTTGAGAGTCTTTTTTTCATGACACAAACATTACCTTCTTATAATCCGGACAGTGGTTTATTGCCGTTGTTGCCATTGCGCGATGTGGTGGTATATCCGCACCTGGTAATTCCGCTTTTTGTCGGGCGTTCAAAATCTGTCAAAGCCTTGGAGCTTGCTTCAGAAGGTAATAAGCAGATTTTATTGGTCGCACAAAAGTCCGCCAATAAAGATGATCCTGAGGCTGAAGATATCTATGAGGTAGGTACGGTTGCAACCGTACTGCAGATGCTTAAGTTGCCAGACGGTACCGTTAAGGTGCTGGTAGAGGGTGTGCAGCGCGCTAAAGTCAGTGAGTTTACAGAAACAGAAGAATGCTTTGCAGCAAAAGCTGATCTGATTGCTGATTCCCTGGCAGATGTGGAAATACAGGCGTTGATGCGTACAGTATTTGCCCAATTCGATCAGTACGTAAAGTTGAATAAAAAGATTCCGCCTGAAATTCTTACTTCGCTGGCAAGCATCGATGATGCCGGCCGTCTGGCCGACACTATTGCGGCGCACCTGACGCTTAAACTTGAAGAGAAACAGAAAATACTCGAGATGTTTGATGTGGCCGAGCGATTAGAGCACTTGCTTCGCCTGATGGAAGGTGAGATTGATATTCTGCAGGTGGAAAAACGTATTCGCGGCCGTGTGAAACGTCAGATGGAAAAAACGCAACGAGAGTACTATTTGAACGAGCAGGTGAAGGCTATTCAAAAAGAACTGGGCGAGCAGGACGAAAATGCGGAAATGGATGAGCTTGAGAAGCGCATTGAAGAGGCTCGCATGCCAAAAGATGCGTTGGCCAAAGTGTCTAGTGAACTGAAAAAGTTGAAGTTAATGTCGCCCATGTCTGCGGAAGCGTCGGTGGTACGCAATTATATCGATACGCTGATTAACCTGCCGTGGAAGAAGAAGACCAAAATCAGCAAAGATCTGGTGAAAGCAGAAGCCATTTTGGATGATGATCATTTTGGGCTGGAAAAAGTCAAAGAGCGTATTGTTGAATACCTTGCAGTGCAGCAGCGTGTCGATAAGATCAAGGCGCCAATCCTGTGTCTGGTTGGGCCTCCGGGGGTAGGTAAAACCTCGCTGGGTCAAAGTATCGCCAAGGCGGTTAATCGTAAGTTCGTACGCATGGCTTTGGGTGGCGTACGTGATGAATCGGAGATTCGTGGACATCGACGTACTTACATCGGCTCAATGCCGGGCAAGATTTTGCAAAGCATGACCAAAGTTGGCGTCAAGAATCCATTATTCCTGTTGGATGAAGTGGATAAACTGGGTCAGGATTTTAGAGGGGATCCATCCTCTGCTTTGCTGGAAGTGCTGGACCCTGAGCAAAACCATACATTTGCTGACCACTACGTTGAGGTCGAGTATGACTTGTCTGACGTGATGTTTGTTGCAACTGCCAACTCGATGAATATTCCTGCGCCTTTGCTGGATCGTATGGAAATCATCAATCTTTCCGGATACACCGAAGATGAAAAAGTGAATATTGCGATGCGTTACTTATTGCCCAAGCAGTTGAAGTCGCATGGCTTGAAAGAGCACGAGGTTCATGTGAGTGAGGCTGCAATAAGAGATATCGTGCGTTATTACACGCGTGAGGCCGGCGTTCGCAGATTAGAGCAGGAAGTTGCAAAGGTTTGCCGTAAAGTGGTTAAGGAATTGCTGACGGCTAAAGCCAAGCAGGGCACTAAAGCGGCGAAAAAAATCAACATCACACCTAAAAATCTGGATAAATACCTTGGTGTGCAGCGCTACGACTTTGGTGTGGCTGCAAAAGAAAATCAGGTGGGGCAGGTGACAGGTCTGGCCTGGACATCTGTAGGCGGTGAATTGTTAACGATTGAAGCTGTATTGTTACCAGGTAAGGGTAAAACGATCACTACCGGTAAACTGGGTGAGGTCATGAAGGAGTCTACCCAGGCTGCGATGAGCGTAGTTCGCAGTCGCGCCAATCGTCTTGGGATTGCAAGTAATTTCTATGAAGAAAACGATATCCACATTCACTTTCCGGAAGGTGCTACGCCTAAAGATGGTCCAAGTGCAGGGATTGCGATCACGACAGCGCTGGTATCCATTCTGACAGGTATTCCGGTGCGTGCAGATGTGGCGATGACAGGTGAGATTACCCTGAGGGGAGAAGTCCTGCCTATCGGTGGCTTGAAAGAGAAGTTGCTGGCTGCGCATAGAGGCGGCATTAAAACGGTATTGATTCCTCAGCAGAACGTTAAGGATCTGGCGGACATTCCAGAGAACATCAAGAATCATCTGGATATTCATCCTGTGCAGTGGATAGATGACGTCTTGAATCTGGCGCTGGCTTCCAAGCCGCAGCCGTTGCCAGAAGCCTTGGATGGCAAGGAAAATCAGGAAAAAGACGTGCAACTTGCTGATAATTCGAAAGAAACCGTATCTGCAGGTGTGGATGCCATCAAGCATTAAGAAAATAAGTGCGTTTGAGTATAGATAAACGCTTGACACGGCCTTTGTTGGCTTGATATAAAGCTGATACGGGATACTTAATTGCCCAGATATTTACCGAAGTCTTTATTTAATAAACCTTGAGAGGGGATTACACGTGAATAAATCAGAATTGATTGACGAAATTGCAGGCGCTGCTGGTATTTCTAAAGCTGCTGCTGGTCGTGCATTAGATGCAACTACTGCTGCAATTACAAAAGCAATAAAAAAAGGCGATTTAGTAACATTGATCGGCTTTGGTACATTTTATGTAGGTAAACGTGAGGCACGTAATGGCCGCAACCCACGTACCGGTGCAACAATCAAGATTAAAGCGGCAAATTCCCCTAAATTTAGAGCTGGTAAAGCGCTTAAAGATGCTGTAAACTAGCGCCTTCGTTGGTCAGGCAGGGTGCTTAGCTCAGTTGGTAGAGCGTCGCCCTTACAAGGCGAATGTCAGCGGTTCGACCCCGTTAGCACCCACCAAAAATAGACCAGCGACAGTGTTAAAGTTCTTAAGTCGTTTCCAACTCACAATATAGAGTGCTGGTAGTTTAAGCACTCTTTATTTTGTGAAAACGATTGAGCGGATGGACTGCTTGGTCGTGCGAAGCGCGAATTTTTAGTACGTATTGATCTTAGCGGTTAATACGTGAGTTTTATGGAGTGGTAGTTCAGTTGGTTAGAATACCGGCCTGTCACGCCGGGGGTCGCGGGTTCGAGTCCCGTCCACTCCGCCAAATAAAAAAAGCGAGTCTTAGGACTCGCTTTTTTTATTTGTATTAATGAATCGCCATCGTTAATTTAAGTGTTTATTTTTAAAAATAAGAACTTGTTTTAATTATCTTATGTCGTAAGCGATAGACCTAATATAACGGGTAAAACTTGTGATATATTAATGCGCCTTGAGTGAGTGTTGCCTCAATAAAGGCATCCTGTGAGCTTTGTATTTTTTGTTAGTGAATTTAAGAAGAGAATTATATGTTAGATGGTATCCGCGCTGTAGCCCAAGGCTGGGTTGGTAAAGCAATATTGGCTTTAATTACGATTCCTTTTGCTTTATTCGGAATTGATTCTTATCTAAGCCAGGCAGGTAATAATGCTGCCGTTGCCAAGGTGAATGGCAGTGATATCTCTATACAGGAGTATTCCAACGCGTTGCAGAATCTGCGCAATCGTTTGCAATCAGAAGGCAAGGTTGATCCGGCGGAGCTAGACAGTCCGGCAGTGAAATCATTGGTGCTGGATCAATTGATCAATCAACAATTGCTGTCTGAAGAAGTCAGGAATGCGAAATATGCGATTAGTGATGCGCAGTTGGCGACTTATATCACCGGTATGCCGGCTTTTCAGAAAGACGGCAAGTTTTCGCAAGAGTTGTATGATGAGACCTTGCAGCAGAATAAGCTGTCACCTTCAAAGTTTGAAGCAGGCATGCGTTCTGACTTGTTGGCACAACAGGCTCAGGATGGTATTGCTAAGTTAGGTTTTGTTTCAAAGGCTACAGCAGATAACACGTTGAAGCTTTTAAACCAGAAGCGTGTTGTCACTGTTGCAGAAATCAAAACTAAAGATTTTATTGATCAGGTAAAGATTGACCCTGCACAGGTAAAAGCTTATTACGAGCAGCATAAAGATAAATTGCGCGAACCTGAGCGCGTAAAAATTGAATTTCTTTTATTTTCAGCCAGCAGCCTGGTGCCTGGTATCAAGGTGGATGATGCCGAAGTGAAAAAATTCTATGAAGAGAATGCGGCAAAATTTCAAGGCAATGAGCAAAGACGTGCCAGCCACATTCTTATTGGATATGGTGTAAATGCGACGCCTGAGCAAAAGCAGGAAGCTAAAGCTAAAGCTGAGTCGCTTTTAGCAGCAATCAAAAAGAATCCAAAATCATTTGAAGAGTTGGCAACCAAAAACTCGCAGGATCCTGGTTCAGCCACTAAAGGCGGTGATTTAGGCACGTTTGGTCGTGGTGCAATGGTAAAACCATTCGAGGATGCGGCTTTCAGCATGAAGGTCAATCAAGTGAGTGACTTGGTTGAGTCTGAATTTGGTTACCATATTATCAAGGTGACAGAAATTACTGGCCAATCATCTGATTTTGAAAGTTTGAAACCGCAAATCAAGGGTGAACTGTTATTCCAGAAGGCACAAGCTGCTTTTGCAGAAAAAGCTGAAGGTTTCAGCAATACGGTTTATGAACAATCTGGGAGTCTGGAGCCTGCAGCAAAAGCTTTTGGTGGCCAAGTGCAGCACTCTGATTGGGTAACGCGTGAGGAAGTCGCCAAGTTCTTCAAAAACGACAAGATTATGGAGATTGTTTTCTCTCAGGAGTCGTTAAAGGACCGTCGCAATACGGAGGCGGTTGAAGTCTCACCTAATAATCTGGTATCTGCGCGTGTGATTGATTACAAGCCTTCAGCGCCAAGAAGTTTTGATGATGTGAAAGCTGGTATTGAGGACTTATTGAAACTGGAGGCAGCTTCTAAACTGGCTATCGCTAAAGGTGAGGCTGCGCTTAAGTCTCTGAGTACTGGGGCTGATGTTGCAGATATCGGCTGGATCCCAGAAGTGTCTGTGGATAGAAAGAATGCACAAGGCTTGACACAATTGGCAATGACGCAGATATTCAAAACTGACGTGAGTAAATTGCCTGCTTATTCTGGTTTGGCTGATAGTAAACAGGGCTATTTGTTAGTGAAAGTCATTGATGTGGACACTTCATTGGCCACTGATGAAGAAGCAGCCAAAACAGCTAAAGCTGAGCTTAATACAGTACTGGCCGCTGAGTATCTTGCTTCTTATAAACAGTCATTACGCGAGAAGGCCAAAGTGAAAGTGAATCAAAAACTGCTGTTGGATAATGCTGCAAATTAATTAACGCTTGATTATTTAGATAGATCGTTAAATTAAAAAGGCACTTATTTTAAGTGCCTTTTTTTATTGCGCTGGAGTTATTCCAATTGTTAACTAGAGAGTGTGGCTAGTCAATTACGCCGGCAGCAGTAATGTTCATGCCGCCATCCACATAAGTGATCTCACCTGTAATGCCTGATGCAAGGTCACTACAGAGGAAAGCGGATGCATTACCGACTTCTTCGATCGTCACATTGCGGCGTAGCGCAGCATGTTTCTCGTTGAAGCCAATCATTTTGTCAAAGTCGGCAATACCCGATGCAGCAAGCGTTTTAATCGGACCTGCAGACACAGCGTTTACGCGGATACCACGAGGCCCCAGGCTTTGTGCCAAATAACGCACATTGGCTTCAAGGCTGGCTTTCGCAACGCCCATGACGTTGTAGTTAGGCATGGTGCGTTCTGCACCCAGATAACTAAGCGTAAGCAGGCTGCCTTTGCGGCCCGCCATCATTGGGTATGCGGCTTTGGCCAGGGCAGAGAAACTGTATGAGCTGATATCATGTGCAATCCGGAAGTATTCACGATTGACGTTATCAAGATAGTCGCCATCCAGAGCCACTTTAGGTACGAATGCCACTGAGTGCACGAGTGAGTCCAGACCATCCCAATGTTTTGCCAGTGCAGGGAACAGCGCATCAATTTGCGCGTCTTCTGCTACATCGCAAGGCAGAACGATTTTGGAGTCGAAGTCTGCAGCCAGGTCGGCAACTCTCTTTTCATGTTTTTCCAGTTGATAGGTGAAAGCAAGCTCTGCACCTTCACGTTTCATGGCTGCGGCAATGCCGTAAGCGATTGAGCGGTTGCTTAATAAGCCCGCAATGAGTACTTTTTTACCAGCTAAGAATCCCATAGTTATGTCCTATTTACTTGAATTGGAGCGAGGTTATGCCTGATTTGATAGGCCACTTCTGATTTATTAATGACTGCCGCTTCGCGGGTCTAATGCGTCACGTAAACCTTCGCCAAGCAGATTATAACCCAACACGGTAATTAAAATGGCTAATCCGGGGAATAACGATAACCACCATGCGAACTGGATGTATTCCTTGCCATCAGTCAATATGTTACCCCAGGAGGCTTGAGGCGCCTGAACGCCCAAGCCAAGAAAACTGAGGCCGGATTCCATTAGCACGGCGCCAGCAACTCCCAGTACAGCGCTCACAATGATAGGTGTCAGGCTATTAGGGAGCAGATGAGTGAAAATGAGTCGTGCATTTTTAGCCCCTAAGGTGCGTGATGCAGTGACAAACTCACGTTCACTCAAGCTCAGGAATTCCGCACGTACCAGACGCGTAACGCCCATCCAGGAAGTGAGTCCAATCACAATCATGATGTTGATGATGGAAGGCGTCAAAAATGCGATTACCGCCAATATCAGAAAGAAGCTGGGGATAGACAACATGATGTCGACCAGACGCATGATAAATGTATCTATCCAGCCGCGATAGAAGCCGGCGATTGCCCCCAGCAGAACCCCGATGACAGTGGATATGCCAACGGCAACTAGACCAACCAGCAGGGAGATGCGTCCGCCATGTAACATGCGACTTAACACATCTCGCCCCAGGCCATCCGTGCCCATCCAATGCTGCATTGAAGGCCCCAGCAGGATGGCTTTGACATCAATGTTGTTTGGATCATAGGGCGCGATGAAGGGCGCCAGCATTGAGAGCAGAAACACCAGTACGATGATCACGAATCCCGCTAACGCGAGCGGGTTGGAGAGGGCTTTTCTGAATATGCTGTGATTCATGACCATCATCCTCTCGCGACACCGCGACGTACGCGTGGATCGGCCCAGGCATAGGTGACGTCAGCAAGTAAGTTACCAATCAGCGTCAATGCAGAACCGATGGTCAGTATGCCCATAACTACCGGGAAGTCTCGCATCAGGACTGCATCGTAAAATAACTTACCCATGCCAGGGATTGCAAAGATGGTCTCTGCGATTACAGATCCGCCAATTAAGCCCGGAATGGAGAGGCCGATGATGGTGATAAGTGGCAACAATGCATTACGCAAAGCATGTGTATAGACGACTTTATGATCATTCAGGCCTTTTGCACGTGCAGTCGTGATGTAATCCTGCTGCAGTACGTCCAGCATGCCATTTTTAACAAACAGCGTGATGCCGGCCAATCCGGTCACGGAAGGAATCACAACGGGCAGGAACAGGTGGCTGAATGTATCCCGTATCTTGCCCCAAGTGTCCAGTGACTCGTAATTCAGGCTATGCAAACCGGAGATAGGGAACCAGTTATTAACCACACCTAGCCAGTACATTAGAAGCAAAGACAGCCAGAATCCTGGAATGGAAAAGCCGATAAAGTTGAATAACGTGATAGACCGATCCTGCCAGCCCGTGTATTTACGTGCAGCTATGATGCCAAGTGGAATAGCCAGGATAAGTGTGATCGTCAAACCAAGCAGATTGATCATCAAGGTGATGGGCAGGGCTTCCTGTATCAGACCTTTGGTGACGTTACCATCTTTATCTGTCGTTTGCCAGAACACTGGTTTTTGGTGACTGGCAAATGATTTGCCGAAATCCAGTGTGGCCATTCGTTTCAGCCATAAACCATATTGCACGATCACAGGCTTGTCCAAATTATACATTTCACGCAATTTCTGACGTGACTCTTCGCTCGCTTTCGGGTTAAAGGCATTTTCATTGCTGGTGATGTCGCCCGGTGCCAGATGCATGATGAAGAATGAGATCAGGCTGATGCCAATCAGCATCGGAACCATCCACAGAACACGTTTAATAAGGTACTTGAGCATGATTAATTCGCGTTGATTTCGTTTCTGCGCAGCGGTTGAGGGATATACCACTCTTGTGAGTTATGACCGATGCCTGCTGGCGGGGCAGGGTCGTCTATGCCTTTAACGCGTTTGTGAATAGCGGTTAGACCGTAGCCGGCTGATAAGTATACAATCGGGCTGTCGTCTAGTAACACACGTGCAAATTCATGATAAATCTTCATGCGTTTGTCTGGATTGAGTTCCAATCGGCCTTGTTCCAGCAGTTTGTCTACAGACGGGTTGTTGTAGCCGATAAAATTGAACTGTCCCGGTGCCTGCTGGCTTGAATGCCAGATGTTATATTGATCTGGGTCTAAACCAAGACCCCAGCCTAGCACCACAACATCAAAGTCACCTGTTTTAATAAAGCGGCTGATGAAGCTTGCCCATTCAATCGCACGAATTTTGACGTCAATACCTACATCTTTTAATCTGCGCTGGATTAATACAGCTGATTTTTCACGTTCCTTGTTTTGATTAGTCACAATCTCAAAAGCAAATGGTTTGCCATCGCGTTCGATAATGCCATCACCATCAGTATCGGCAAAGCCTGCCTCTTTAAGCAGCGATTTTGCTTTGGCAGGGTCATAAGGGTAGGGCGAAAGTTCAGGGTTGCTCCAGCGTGTGCCTGGCTTGTAGGGTGAGGATATATTGATGCCCAGGCCTAAATATACACCATCGATAATCTCCTGTTTGTCGATGGCATAATTGATGGCACGACGCACTCGGACATCATCGAAAGGTTTATGTTTGAGATTAAAGCCCATGTAGGTGTAACTGTTGCCAAGTTCTTTATAGAGCGCGAGCTTTTGCTGTAATTCCGGGCGCGCGGGTATGATGCGGGAGTATTTAATCGGATCAAGCCCCATCAAGTCGATGTTATCTGCCATCAATTCGAGGAATTGCGCGGAATTATCGGGAATGATGCGCGTGACCAGTTTGTCAATTTGCGCTTGTCCCAATACTGCGTTGGGGTTTCTTGATAATCTCAGATGTTCACCATGAGCCCATTGGTCCAGCTTGTAATAGTGACTGCCGACCGGGTTGCGGGCAAAAGAGGTGGTGTGCAGGTCTTGGCCTTGCAATAAGTGCTTTGGCAAAATCTGTAACCCAGCCCAGCTGTCCAGTGCCGGTGCATAGGCTTGTTCATAGGTGACGCTGAATGTGAGAGGATCCGGCGTTTCTGCTTTTTTAACCAGTTGAAAGTCAGAGGCATAGGGGCTGGCAGTTTTTTCATCCGTGACAGCTTCCCAGGTAAACATCACGTCTGCGCTGGTCAGAGGTTTTCCGTCCGCCCATAACAGGTTGGGTTTGAGTTTGAAGGTGATGGTTTTTTTGTCCGCAGAAATTTGCCAATCAGTGACCAGGTCACCTTCGAGTTCAAGATTCTTATCGTATTTAAGCAGGCTGTTGAAGATATTGGATGAGATGGCTGATGAAGCTGACTCGCCCGCAATCATTGAGATCAAGCCGCTAGGCTCACCGGTCATGGCATTGATAAGCGTTCCGCCAGCCTCGGGAGGATAGTGTTGTGTCAATGCGGAGGGGGACAGTGGTGGATTGCTGTTGGAGGATGCGCCACAAGCGGTCAATATTAAAAAGAAGGTGATGGTCGCAATCCTTTTAAAAAAATTAGCCTGATTATTGATCATCTGTGCATGCTCATTGAGATAACGTAATAGTTGTGTGTGTTAAATGCTACACGTCATTGGACTGCATGATGGTCAGCTTGTTGCCGGGTTTAATCCTGTTGTCGGTTTTTTTGTTCCAGCGTTTCAGGTCAACGACTGCAACATCAAACTTTTCAGCAATGCTATGCAATGTATCACCACGTTTTACGATATAAGTTTGTTTGTTGCTTTTTTTACTATTGCCAGAAGCTGTTTTTGTGACATTTTTAACGACTTCGGTAGTGATGCTTAACTGTTGCCCCACTTTAACGCGATTGGTTTTCAGAGAGTTTTCAGTCATGATCAGTTTAACGCTGACACCATAGCGTTTTGCAATAGCTTGCATCACTTCGCCTTTCTTGACTTTGTGGGTAATGGTGCGCTCTTTGCTTTTTTCTTCAATTTCAGAGACCAAATCTTCGGTGCTGGCAACATCGATATTATTAGCTTCTTGCTTGACCGACACATCGGTTTTGCTGGCCGGGTCACTTGTAGGTTCAGTGTTAGTTTCTGCAACTGGTGACGGGGTAGTGACTTTATTGAAATCTGTGCGATTGCCATTTGGCACCAGAATTGTAGATGATTGTTTGATCTTTTTCTGTGCAGGCAGATTGTTCACATCTCTTAGTTGTGCAAGTTGAATACCAAATTTGCTGGCAATTTTATCCAGTCGCTCACCACGTTTGGCGAGGTAGGTTCTCCAGCTTACAAGCGGCTTGTCGTAGTTAGCCAGATTGGTTCTAAAGGTTTCTGCGGATAGGATCGGCAGCAACAATTCATGTTTTTCACCCTCGCTGGTCAGTACCGGGCGGTTATAGCTAGGGTTGAGCGCCAGAAATTCGCCGTCACTGATTTCAGCCAGTTTGGCTGCGAGGTGTGAGTCTATCTGTGCAGGCGCAGTTACTTTTGCAAAATAGGGCGTGTTGGCAATCGTTTGGATGTTAAGGCCGTAATTGGCGGGATTGGTCATCAGATTTTTGACAGCCTGTAATTTCGGAACGTAATTTTTTGTTTCGGGCGGCAGGTTCAGGCTTTCATAGTCTGTTGGCAAGCCCAATTTGCGGTTGCGTTCGATGGCTCTTGAAACTGTACCTTCTCCCGCATTGTAAGCTGCCAGGGCTAAGTCCCATGCGCCAAACATGCCGTGCAGTTTTTGCAGGTAGTTCAAGGCAGCGTCAGTTGCGAAAGTGATGTTACGTCTGTTATCTACCCACCAATTCTGCTTCAGGCCGAAGTGTTTACCGGTTGAAGGGATGAATTGCCAGATACCTGATGCGCGGCTGGTTGAATAGGCTTGAGGATTGTATGCGCTCTCAATCATGGGCAGTAGCGCAATTTCAGTCGGCATACCGCGTTTTTCAACCTCTTCCACGATGTGGAAGAGGTATCTCTGGCTACGCTCGACCATGCGTTTTACGTAGTCAGGGCGAGAACTGTACCAGTTTTCATGTTTGGCGGTGAGGCTTGAGGTAGAGTCAGGCATGGCATAACCGTTTTTAATGCGTTGCCATAGGTCATTGGTGTCGGTTTCTGCACTGCTAGTGTCTGTGGTTTGAGCCAGGGTATCGTCAGTGCTGGCTTCGGTCAGGCTGGTATCAAGTGATTCACTTAAACGGCCGCCGCGAATGCTTTTGTTGCTTATAACTTCGCTGTGATTACTATCGGTAACGCTATTGTTTTTGGAGGCCGCTTCTTTTGTGTTGGTTTCAGTGCCGCCTAAAGCTCTGGGAGCTGGCTTAAACGTATCATCTGCGTAGATGATGATCTCATCGCCTGCTACATTGGAATCGATGAGTGATTCAGCCCGCAATGGTGCGCTTGTTAACAAGCTCACAATAAAAAAGCCGGTTAAGCAATTTTTAAGATAGTCGCCTGATAATTTGATGCCGAAGGATTTGCTAACAATCGTAGGCTGGATATTTTGGGAGTAATGACAAATGCGCAAAAATAATTGAATACCCATGGAAACGCTCTTGTTCATAATATCAAGACATATTAACGAACTGTATAGAGTGGAGTCAAGTTGAAAAAGTTTAAATTACTTTACAAATACATTATATCTATATGATTAATATAGATTTCTCATTTCTCTTATTTTGCTGAAAATCTCTAATGGAGGTGCATTTTCCAGTCCGATTGACGATTGGATTTCCTGAGAGCGGCAACGTAAAAATGGATTGGTGGTTAATTCCAGGCTGATACTTGAAGGCAAGCTGGGCTGATGCTGGTTTCTTAATGCGATGGTATCACGCTGACGCTGAATAAGCATCTTGTTGCCTGGTTCAAGCGTCAGAGCAAAGTCGATATTGTGTAATGTGTATTCATGCGTGCAGTAAACTTGGGTCTCTTCCGGCAGTGCAGCAAGTTTCAGTAATGAGTTTAACATCTGCTCTGCGGTGCCTTCAAACAGACGGCCACAGCCGGCGCCAAATAGCGTGTCGCCGCAGAAAAGCCATTTCTGATGCTGGTAAGAAGCGTAGTAAGCAACATGACCCAAAGTGTGTCCGGGTACGTCGATCACCGATAACGGAATACTTAACGGTTCGATATTGATGATGTCCGGCTCAGCTACGGGTTGATGTGCAAACAAGTACCGCTCGTGTCTGGGAGCGTAGACTTCAATAGTTGGATACTTTTCTATTAATGCGGCTACGCCACCGATATGATCTTGATGATGATGTGTAATCAGAATGCCGTGTAATTTCAGCTGAAGCAGATTGAGTGTGCTAATTACCGGTAAGGCATCGCCTGGGTCAATCACAAGCGCATGCGTGTTATTGTGGATGAGCCAGATGTAATTATCCTTAAATGCAGGAATGGCGATAATTTGTAATGGGTGATGCATATCAGCTATGATTTGTTTATGCGCTTGAAAAGTCAAATAAAAATTGGTGCTTTTTGAAGTAAACCCATACATATTCGAATAAAATTTCCGTAATGAGTTCACAATTTAATTTACAAGATAAATACAATGCGCAGACACGCTGGTTAAGTTCTGCCTTGGGGCTGTATTTGCAGACCGCGGAGCAAAGACTGTTTGATCTGGCGGTAGCGGATTTGTTCGGCTTCAATGCCTTGCAGATGGGGTGTGCACAGATGGACCTGCTACGTAACTCACGTGTTGCTCACCGCTTCCAGTCATCGGAGTTCTCCGTAGCGGAGCAGCATCATGATTTGTGCTGTGATGATGATTTCCTGCCTTTCGAAAATGCAAGTCTCGACCTTCTGCTGCTGCCACACCGACTTGAATTCAGTGAACGTCCGCACCAGACGCTGCGTGAAGCGGAGCGTGTCATGATGCCGGATGGGCATCTGCTGATATCAGGGTTTAATCCCTTCAGCACTTGGGGTGCTGCACTAGGTTTGAGGAGTCTGTTTGGCGGCCGGCATGTGCAGTCGCAAACGTTTCCGTGGAACGGGAGATTTATTGGGCTTGTACGATTAAAAGACTGGCTGGCATTGCTGGGTTTTGAAGTAGTTTCAGTTGAAATGTGCTGCCATATTCCACCATTTGAGCAGGAAGTCTGGCATAAACGTTTTGGGTTTATGGAAAAACTGGGCGCTGAGTGGCTCCCGCTCATGGGGGGCGTTTACTTCATAGTGGCAAAAAAACGTGTGCATGGAATGACGCCACTCAAACCAAATTGGAAAACAAATTCGTTGAAATCTGCATTGATACCGCGCCCAGCGCAGTCAAAACCGACGCAAAGTGAGGGTTTTGGCCAGCATAAAAAAAAGCATTTCGAGCAATAATGGCGATTACATTAAAATCACACTAAATCTGCATCAGTATTTTTCTTACCGCCATTTCGTCCAGCCCTTTGCCAATAATCACGATACGTGAAGTCGGCTCGCTTTCTTGCCAGCCTTCAAGCAGTGAGGGAGGGTAAGGGGTGAAGTGTACGGCATGAATTGCAAGTGGCGCAGGCTGATCTTCCGCATGGATAATGCCCTTGAGGCGTAACAACTTGTCTCCGTGAATCTGGCATAGTTTGAGTATCACCGGCTTGAGCTCGCGCCATTTAAGAGATGTTGGCATCGTAACCGTAAAACTGCTGATGCCATCGTTATGTGTGCGCTGTGGCAACGTACCTTTTGCTGACGATGTGTGAGTTGGCATGCGAAGCCAGCGCTGCGGTTCTGCTTTCTTGCCGGTTGGGTCGAATAGGCCTACATCGATAATCAGGTCCGGGTCTATTTCACCATGCTGAATGCTATGCAGCGTAGCACCAGGGTTGATTGCAGTCAGTTTTTCTTTGAGCATCTCGACTTCATTTTCATTTGCCAGGTCTGACTTTGTCAGCAATAGCACATCGGCAACCGCTGCCTGTTTTCTTGCTTCGATATTATCTTCCAACTGTTTCAGGCCGTAGACACTATCAACCGTTACGACGACCGCGTCTAATCTGAAAGTGGATTCAATCACCGGTTCGTTCATCAGGTTGCCAAGTATCGGACCTGGGTCAGCCATGCCCGTGGTTTCGATCACCAGGCGGTTGAATTGCGGAATCGCCTGCAGGGCGCGTTTAAAGAACAGGTCGCGCATGGTGTCAGCAAGCTCGTTTTTGAGGCTACAGCATACACAGCCCGAGTTAAGCAGCACCGTATTGTCGGCAATATGTTCACTATCCACTTGCGTGGCAAGAATGTGATCTAATCCGGCTTCACCTAACTCGTTGATGATGACGGCAGAGTCATGCATCTTATGGTGGCTCAACAATTTGTTGAGTAGGGTAGTTTTACCGCTCCCCAGAAAGCCGGTGAGGATGGTGACTGGAATGCGTTTATCCATGATTCATTGGTATATTTTTGATGTATGGAAGCGAATCTGGCATTACAAGGTAAAATATAGGCTAATTTTAGCGGTGCAAGCACAGTATGAATGTATTTTTTGAAGAAGATGGCAATTTCAAAATTGCCTCTATCATGACCGAAACACCGGGTTCTATGCAAATAGAATCTGCAGGGGGTAAGCGTAGCAAAATCAAAACCAGCAATGTATTGATGCGTTTTGACGCACCTTTGGCAGGTTTTATGGAGGCTGCAAATGGCGAGGCCGAGACGCTTGATCTGGACTTCTTGTGGGAGTGCTGCGGCGAGCCGGAATTTGGCTTTGAGGAGTTTGCAGCAGACTATTATGGTCGCAAGCCTACGTCAGTTGAGTCTGCCGCGGTAGCAATCAAATTGCATAGTGCCCCGGTTTATTTCAACCGTAAAGGCAAGGGGCGGTATAAAGCTGCACCCGCAGAGATTCTGAAAGCCGCATTGGCTGGTCTGGAGAAAAAGCGCTTACTGGCAGAGAAGATGGCCGGTTTTGTGGTACAGCTCAAGGCAAATGTGATGCCGGAAGAGTTGATGCAAAAACGTGACATGTTGCTTTATGAGCCAGACAAGAACTCCTTTGAATACAAGACCCTGGATGCTGCCGCTGGCGAGTTGCATATCAGTCACATCAAGTTGCTGCAGGCTTGCGGTGCGATTCCATCTATTCACGATTATCATCTGGGTGCTTTTTTGCGTGAATACTTTGCCAAGGGCACTGAATTTACAGCCGAGCAGGAGTTTGCCGTTGCGCCAGACATCAGCTTTGATTTGCCCATGGCAGATGTTGAAGCGTTCAGTATCGATGACAGCACCACGACAGAAATTGATGATGCGTTGTCAGTCAAACAGCTGACCGATGGCACGACGCGCGTGGGGATTCATATCTCAGCGCCTGCGTTAGGTATTGAGGTGGATAGTCCGCTGGACATGGCCGCCATGCATCGGCTTTCAACCGTTTATATGCCGGGGCATAAAATCACCATGCTGCCGGAAACCGCCATCAGGCCATTCAGTCTGGATGCCGGAAAGGTCAAGCCGGTACTTTCCATGTATCTGCATGTGAGTGCTGATTTGACCATCACGCAGCGTGACAGCAAGGTTGAACTCATCAAAATTGCCGATAACCTGCGCCATGATGCACTTGAACCATACTTTAACGAGAACACGCTGGCAGCAGATAGTGGCCATCCGTATTGGTCTAAATTGCTGTTTTTGTTCAATCTGGCAGAGTCGCTGGAAAAAGTACGCGGCAAATACGATCCAACCAAACCGCCACAGGTCGACTATAACTTTTATGTGACTGATGGCAAGGTGAGCATCGTCAGCCGTCATCGTGGTTCGCCTATGGATAAGGTGGTGGCAGAGTTGATGATCGAGGCTAACAATCAGTGGGGCGCATTGCTAGCCGCGCATGAGGTGCCTGGATTGTACCGTGCACAGACAGGTGGAAAAGTGTATATGACCACCAAAGCCGAGCCGCATCAGGGCTTGGGCGTTGCGCAGTACGCATGGAGCACATCGCCTTTACGCAGGGCTGTAGATTTAATCAACCAGCGGCAAATCATCAGCGTGGTGCAGAATTCTGCTCCGGCTTATCCGCCCAAGAGCGATGCCTTGACCACGCATATGCGTAATTTTGAGCTGACGTACAAAGCCTACAGCGAGTTTCAGATTCGCATGGAGCGTTATTGGTGCCTGCAATATCTGATTCAGGAGAATGTGCAGGAGATTCACGCTACTGTATGGCGTGAAAATCTCGTGCGTCTGGATAACTTGCCTTACATGACAAAAGTGTATGGCTTGCCTGAGCTTAAAGCGGGCACTCGGGTCAGTTTGCAGGTGCAGGAAGTCGATACCTTGCTGATGGAATTACGCACCAAGTTCTTGCAAGTACTGGAGAATGAGCCTGCAACTATAAATTTAATCATCGAAGATGATGAAAACGAAGTCGAGGCCGCCTAATGTTTCGCGTGGCTAAACATTTATTACGTACGCTTGGCAATGCCAGCAGCGTGAATGACACTGTGGATGTCAGTGAGATCAATGGCGTGCGCGCATTGCATTTAGGCTCACGTACCGTGCAAAGCGCAATGCGTATCCGAGAGCCTTTTGCGCTGGAACTGACCTACACGCGTGCAATCATGTGTTTTTTGCTGTTTCATACCAATGCCAGACATATGTTGACGATCGGTCTGGGCGGAGGATCAGTGCCCAAGTATGTGTATGCCAATTGCCCCGAAATTAAAAGTACCGTTGTTGAAATCAACCCCAGAATCATTCAAATGGCGCGCAGCCAGTTTCATGTGCCTGAGAACGACGAACGGCTCGAGGTCATTGAGGCAGATGGTCTGGTTTACCTAGCTGAGCATACCGATATGACGGATGTTCTGCTGATAGATGCTTTTGACAGCAACGGTATTCCGCCAGATTTCTGCGGACAGGACTTTTTTGATCAATGTGCTGCCACGCTCAAAGATGACGGTGTTTTTGTCATCAACCTGTGGGGTAGTGACCAAAACTTTGATATCTATCTTGGCCGCATCGAGCAGAGTTTTGATAATCGTGTGCTGATATTGCCAACTGGCAAGCCGGGTAATATTGCCGTATTCGCATTCAAACGTGGTCGATCCGACTTGCGTTTGAACACACTGCGCGAGCGTGCCAAAGCACTTGAAAAAACACACAAGATAGAGTTTCTGCAATTTGTAGATAAACTGGCGGAACATAATCAAAGTACTAGTAACCGTATTTTTATGAAAAGCGATAATTAATGGATATTGTTGATAATTTATTTTATGAGCGCATTGCGTCGTTGTGCGGTACTCGCAACCTCGCTGTACATGCTCGTACTATCTCGGTTTCTGCGTTCCGTACGCCTTGCACTGCATCTCATAAAATTAATTATTAAAGGTATCCCTGATATATGGCACAACAACCAAACAAAACACAGCAATCAAACAGGCCACACCAGCCTCCTAACCGCTTTTTCGCAACCTGTCCGCGCGGGCTGGAGCAGCTTTTGGCGGATGAATTGCAGCAGGCTGGTGCAAGGTCTATAAAAGTCACCGATGGTGGTGTGAGCTTTGATGGTGACTGGGCAGTATGCTATGCCGCCAACCTGCATTCACGTATCGCCACGCGCATTCTGTGGCAGGTAGGGCGCGGCAAGTACCTGAATGAAGAAGACTTGTTCAATGCCGCCTATAAAATGAACTGGCCGCAATGGTTTGATGTTAAACATGACTTTATGGTGAAAGTCACCGGCGTGAAGTGTCCGCTCAAAAGTCTGGAGTTCGCGACCCTGAAAATCAAGGATGCCATTTGCGACAAATTCAGACAGGCAGTGGGCAGCCGTCCATACATTGATACCAAAACACCGGCAGTGCGCGTGCATGCCTATTTAACCGCAGATGAATACCAGTTCTATCTGGATACCTCCGGTGCTGCGCTTTATCAGCGCGGCAATCGCGGTGCCAGTATCGAGGCGCCTTTGCGCGAGAATCTGGCAGCCGGTATTCTCAAACTGACAGGCTGGCAGCCCGGCCAAGCGTTGCTGGACCCAATGTGTGGCAGTGGCACCTTTCTGCTGGAAGCCGCCATGGTGGCATTGGATATGGCACCCGGTATTAAACGCAGTTTTGGCTTTGAAAAATTGCGAACCTTTGAGTCTGATAGCTGGAAAAAAATCAAGAATCAGGCTTTAAGCAAAGTTAAAAAAGTCAGCTTTCAAAAGCTATATGGTTCCGATATGGACTTGCGCGCTGTACGCGTGACCAAGCAGAATCTTGAAGCCGCAGGCCTGCTGGAAGCCGTGCAGGTCTCGCACGTAGATATGCTGGAGGTGATTCCGCCAGCAGACAGCGGCGTGCTAGTCGCTAACCCGCCTTATGGCGTGCGTATCGGTGAAGATGAAGCGCTAGCTTTGCTTTATCCTAAAATGGGCGAGGCGCTTAAACGCAGATTCGCAGGTTGGAACACCTACTTCCTGACCAATGATTTGCGCATGCCTAAGCTGATGCGTCTAAGCCCAAGCAAAAAAACACCGCTATTCAATGGCCCGCTAGAGTGCCGTTTATTTGAAATTAAAATGGTGGCAGGAAGTAACCGTAAAGACAAATCAGACGCATAAGGAAACAGCATGGCAGACTCATTGGATGCGCTAAGAGCCCGAGTGAACAACTTTGTTACCGAACGTGATTGGGCGCAGTTTCACTCCCCCAAAAACCTTGCCATGGCCATGATTGTTGAAGCGGGCGAGGTGGTCGAGCATTTTCAATGGATGACTGAGCAGGAAAGCCGTAACTTAGACGCAGAAACTAAAGAGCAGGTGGGGCAGGAGTTATCTGATACTTTGGTCTATTTGCTGCGCATTGCAGAAGTTTGCGGCATTGATTTGATTGAAGCGGCCAATAAGAAAATAGACTTGAATGCGCAAAAATACCCGGTAGAAAAATGCAAAGGCAGTAATGCCAAATATACGCAATATTAAGGAGCTGACATGACGGATATTCATTCTCCAGTAGTTGATTTACTCACTTCCAGAAACATTGCGTTTGAGGTTATTGAAATTCCTTTGAGTGAAGACCGCAAACCGATTCGCAATCTGGAAGACCTGCTCTCAGCTAAAGGCTTAGACCCAAGCTCTGTCGTGCGTAGCGTGGTATTTAAGGCCGACTCCGGCCTATACACCTTGCTCGCCGTTGCTGGCGCTGGTCGTGCAGATTGGGGCCTGCTGCGCAAACATCTGGATGAACGCAAACTGCGTATGGCGGAATATGACGAAGTGCCCGAAGCCACGGGCTATGTGGTAGGCGCTGTACCGCCTGTTGCTCTACCTGACACGCTGCGTGTGCTGGTGGATAAAAGCGTGCGCAATTATCAAAACGTAGTCATAGGCAGCGGTGTATTGGGCTATGCGTTAGCGCTGAACACGCAGGATCTACTCACTTTGCTTGCAGGTGCAGACGAAGGCGAATTTGTGAAAGTGTAAGGGTTTCTAAATGCATCATTAATGCGGGCGACCATGAATGGTGCAGTTCGCATCCTTGTATGGCCCATCTATTTTTAACCAACCTTCACCCGGCGGTGTTTGTGTACACCACAATTCACCGTTTAGTTTGCTCTTCCATAAATACCATGGGGCAAGGGAGGCTATTAGGGTTGATGAAACCAATAGCCCGATTGCTGCAAACGCCATATTCTTTATCGTTGTTTTTGCCACGTGATCGTTACACCATTGACGAGTAATTTTGGGTATGCCGAAGCCTAATATCCCTTAAAGCGCAGTGTTAGACCGCAGATCATGTAACAGCCCCCTCAATAATTTCTAAAGCGGCCTTTTCCATTGGCGCAACGTTGTTCTGTGTTCCTATGATTCGTTTTGCACAGTCGAGCAAATCAGTTAGGCGGTCGCGCTCATCCGCAGTCTTAAGATCGCGAATAATGCGCTTGAACTCTTTGTGATCGGGCTCGCCGATAGCCTTGATCGCCGAGTCAAGTTCTGTGTCATCAAGCTTGACATCAGTACAATGCCTTTTTAGGTACTCGGCCACGATAGCTCTTTCCGCTTTGCGCATTTGTCCATCAGCACGGCAGATAAAGACAAGAACAGCGACACCCATCCATTCTTTTTCAATGGCTGATAGGGCACGGCCTTCACTAGAGTCGCTATATTGAGCAATTGCATCGCTGGCAAGGTTTTCAACGATCTCACCCGAATCAAGGTTAATTGCCTTTTCGATACGTTCACCGAGAAAAGAACGATGAGCATTGCGAAGAAAGCAGTGTGCGTCGATGGCGTACTCTCCTCCACATTCATGTACTCGCTTCACTGCGATATCGCGCTCGGTTGTTAGTCCGCGTTGGTCCTTATAGTTGATTCGATATTGGCCTTTCGCGGGCAGCATTCTTGCGCGATAGAAGTCAAATTGCTCCCAATTATCCTTTTCTTCAGCTTCGGCGTCATCATGGGCAGCTTGCGTGGTTTCGGGTGAAACACTCGTTTCGATGCGAATAACTAATTCATGGGGCTTTGGCTGTCGCAGGAATGCAAAATAGATAGCAATTGCTGCCAGAGTTAGGCCAACGATCCAACTCATGTTCAGTTCTCCTCACGGTTAATTGGCACTACGTACTTTCGTGGTATAAAGTTTAACGGGCGCGCTTTGGCTTATCCTGCTTGAATAATGGGTTATGTACTATTGCTTTATACAGCACAATCAAACAGTAATTGTATATTGATAAGTATGAGAGTCTATGTAAATTTTTAAGGTAACATTTATAAACAAAAAAGCCCAGCAGGTTTGATTGCTGGGCTTTGTTTATTCAAACCTAAACTTATAAAACAGCGAGTGCTGCATCATAATTAGGCTCATTCGCGATTTCACCTACTAACTCGCTGTGCAGTACTTTGTTGTTTTCGTCCAGCACCACTACTGCGCGCGCAGTTAGGCCTGCCAGACTGCTGTCGGTGATAAACACGCCGTAGTCGTTTGCGAATTTTGCAGTGTCGCGGAATGTAGAAAGCGTGACGACGTTTTCAATGCCTTCAGCGCCACAAAAGCGGCTTTGTGCAAACGGCAGGTCAGCAGAGATGCACAGTACAACCGTGTTGTTCATGCTGCTTGCTTTCTGGTTAAAGGTGCGTACTGAGGTGGCGCAGGTTGGGGTGTCAATACTTGGAAAAATGTTTAACACTTTGCGTTTGCCAGCAAACGCGCTTAGTGAAATCAGCTCACGTTTTGCGTTGGCAAGTGCAAAGTCAGGCGCTGTTTGGCCTGCTTGTGGCAGGTTGCCGCCAATGTTCACTGGGTTGCCTTTTAGGGTTACGGTTGCCATGCTGAATTCTCCTTATTGGTAAAGACATTTACTGTATCGGTTATAGCCAAAGCAATCAACCCCAAGCTAATTGTGGGTTAGCTTGGGGTTGAGTTGTGTGTAACCTGCTACGTGGCAGGTAAATGTGCAGTGATCTGTGTGATTTAAGCGAGCAGATCTTCGCTTAAATACCCAATGGTCATCGTCTGATTATGCAGTACGCTGTCGCTGGTATCTGGACGCGGTGCAAACTCACCGTAGGAATAAAAGCCGGTAATCGCTGTCTGGTTGCCTAGAATCTGCTGCACCAGTTTGACTTCATCGACCACCAGTTCAGCCATTACGCCTTTGCGACCCACACAGCTAACGCACACAGCCAAGCCATTCTGATTGATGCTGGCATGGTCTGCAACCAGATGCGCAGCCTCACCAGCACCTTCTACCAGACGGTCATGAGTGGCTTGGCAGAAGCGCACGGTTTCACCTTCATCTACGTTACCTGCAAAAGTGAGGCTGTTGCTTTTGGGGTCAATCGCCAGCAGGGTGCGAATTTTCTCGATGTCGCGCTTGCCTTCTTCAATAATCGCAAACGGGAATTTCAGTCCGCTGCCTGGCAGGTCTTTAGCCGAGTGCGCGCCGATATACATGTTATACAAAGGTAGTGCGGGTTTGCCATCCAGTTCGATGACCACGTTCTTTTCTGATTTGGTCACTTTACGTGGCGGGCCGTATGGTTTCCAGCCCCTACCCACGCCGGTAGCAGCAACCAGATTGTCACCATATAAACCAACAGCGATGACCAGGCCGTCGCTAATCGTATCGTTAAATAACTGCAGGGTTTTACTGAAATTGAAGCCATCGCCTGCCATGCCGCCCATGATCGGTACTTCGCCTAATACACTCTTGAAGCCTTCAAGCAATTCGGAGCCATTAACATTAAGGCCATCTGAATAGGCGAGTACCGCTTTCAACTGGTCTGATTTTAATTGGCGCGCAAGGTTGACGGCCGTTTCAAAGGAGTTCTGCATGCCTGTCATTTTGGTATGGGTGACGCGCTGCACGGTTTTTTCCCACAGGATTGCAGTGATTTGCAAGCTGTCATCATAAACGCCAGAGGCGGTGATCTCACCAGATGTAGAGCAGCCAATGATCTGAGCTGTTGGATAGCGCTCTTTCAAAGTGCTGGCTAGTTTTGCTTCACCTAAACGCTTGACTGAGCCGAAGACCAGAACCAGAGTTGCCGTAGGTAGAGGCGACGTGGATGGTAAGTCCTTCAATGTCATTTTGGCTGTTAATGATTCTTGTCTAACTATCATGCGAACCCCTTGAACTATTGCTTTAAGGCTATTCAACCTTAGTGATTGTTATGTTATATGTTGTAATGTTACAAAATTGTAAAAAACTGTAATTTTTATTAT
>Ga0172367_10001276_pt1 | contig 37154 bp, 26 predicted proteins | sample Lak10m_FD_114542 | JGI IMG/M metagenome (GOLD analysis project Ga0172367, IMG submission 114542) | Freshwater microbial communities from Kabuno Bay, South-Kivu, Congo - kab_022012_10m | ecosystem: Environmental > Aquatic > Freshwater > Lake | place: Democratic Republic of the Congo: South-Kivu... | reverse complement strand
GGGCCATGAAAGTGTGCGTGGCGTACCGCGACATGGACAAGTTCTTCCCTGCCGACCGATTGATCCTTACCGGAAACCCTGTGCGTCAGGACATTCTGGATCTGACCGGAAAACGCGAGTTGGGACAACAGACCTTCAACCTCGACCCGACCAAGAAAACGCTGTTAGTGATCGGTGGAAGCTTGGGAGCACGTTCCATCAATTTGGCCATGAAAGCACATATTGAAGATTTCAAAAAGGCCGATGTGCAAGTGGTGTGGCAAACAGGCAAACTCTTCATTGAGGAAGCGAAAAAAGCCGTGGCCGATGCGCAGGCAACCAACTTCTTCGTGTCCGATTTCATTTACACCATGGATCAGGCCTTTGCCGTGGCCGATGTGGTGCTTTCGCGGGCAGGTGCAAGTTCCATTTCCGAACTGTGCATTGTAGGAAAACCTGCGGTATTGGTTCCATTCCCATTTGCGGCAGAAGACCATCAGACCAAAAACGCCATGGCGCTGGTAAACGCACATGCTGCGCAATTGGTGCCCGACAACAAGGCCATGGAACAAGCGTGCGAAAAAGCGCTGGCGCTTTTGACCAACGCGGCAGAACAGCGCACGCTGAGCGAGAACATCAAAAAACTGGCACTGCCCAATGCTGATGAGCAGATTGCCCAAGAGATACTGAAATTGGCAAAGGCCGCATGAAATCGCTGAACGACATACAGGGAGTGTACCTGATAGGAATCGGGGGCATCGGCATGAGTGCCTTGGCGCGCTACTTCATGGTGCAGGGGAAACCCGTGGCCGGCTACGATCGCGTTTCCACCCCGCTTACGCAGGAACTGGAAGCAGAAGGTATGTCGGTTCATTACACGGATTCCGTTGACCTTATTCCGAGCAACTTCAAGCAACTCGGCCCGAACCACGTGTTGGTAATTTACACACCAGCAGTGCCATCCGATCATGCAGAGTTGAACTACCTGCAGCAGAACGGATATACCATCATGAAGCGTTCGCAGGTGTTGGGCGAACTTTCGCGCACCTACCGAACAGTGGCCGTGGCCGGCACTCATGGCAAAACCACTACAAGCAGCATTGTGGCGCATCTTCTGCGTTCGTCAAGCATAGACTGCAACGCGTTCTTGGGCGGCATCAGCACCAACTACAATACAAATCTGCTCACCTCCACCAACAGCAACCTCATGGTGGTTGAAGCCGATGAATTCGACCGTTCGTTCCTCACACTCTCTCCAGAAGTGGCCATCATCACCTCTGTAGATGCCGACCACTTGGACATTTACGGAACGGCCGAGAACATGCTTTCAAGCTTCATCGAATTCTCCGAAAAAGTGGTTTCGGGTGGCACACTCATCTACAAACTCGGTCTTCCGTTCGATGCTTCCACACGAAAGAAGTTCACATATTCGGTCAGCGGACAGAGCGATTACTACACATCCGACCTTTCCATTGCCAACGGTCGGTACAATTTCAACCTGAACACTCCGTTCGGAACAATTACCGACATCAGTTTCGGAATGCCCGGCTCGCACAACGTGGAAAACGCAGTGGCCGCAGTGGCAGCCGCACAGCAGGTCGGACTGACCGATGCTGAGATCAAGGCGGGACTTGCCTCTTACACAGGCGTAAAGCGCAGGTTCGAGGTACACATCAACACACCCGAAACGGTGTATGTGGACGATTACGCACATCACCCGACCGAACTGACCGCATGCATCAATTCGGCCCGCGAAATGTGGCCCGGCCGCAAGGTGAAAGGTATTTTCCAACCGCACCTTTTCAGCCGCACCAAAGACCACATGGAAGGTTTTGGGCAAAGTTTGAGTCTGATGGATGAGGTGATCCTGTTGGACATCTACCCCGCCCGCGAAAAACCGATGGAAGGGATCACTTCGGCCGCGTTGCTCCAATACGTTTCGCAGCCGAACAAGAAACTGCTTTCGAAGGCCGATGCGCTCAACAGCATCAGCCACAAGAACACCGATGTGCTGCTGACCTTGGGCGCTGGCGACATCGACCAACTGGTGCAACCCATTAAAGCCAAGCTGTCATGATCCGCAAGATCCTGAACATATCGCTGCTTGTGATCTCCGTTCTCGGACTGGTGGTTTCGTGGGCTTTCAGCGTGCGCGAGTCGGAAAAGACGCCCTGCACCGAGATCCAGATCCTGGTAGATCACAGCCAAGGCAACTTCTTTGTGACCAATGAGGACGTGCTGAGCATGATCTGGAGCAAAGGCGACAGCCTCATCGGCAAACCGGTCCGTTCCATTCCAATTGCTACTTACGAACGCCACATCACTTCCGATCCTACGGTGAAACGTGCGGAGGTTTACACACAGCACAACGGCACGCTATCGGTCAGGGTGTATCAGCGCGAACCCATTCTGCGTGTAATCACATCGGTTGGCGAGAGTTACTACATCGACAGGGACGGTTTTATAATGCCGACCAGTACCAACTACACGGCACGCGTTCCGGTGGCAAGCGGCTTCATTACTGAGCGCGAACACAACATGCAACGCTTCAACCTGAAGGAAATGAGCGACAGCCTGAAGCAGCGCACCGTGCTTGACGACCTTTTCGAACTGGCCACTTACATCCGCGAGAATGAATTCTGGCGCGCACAGATCCAACAGATCCGCGTGGAGCCTGACGGTGAACTGACCTTGATACCAACCATTGGCGACCATCACATTCTGCTCGGCTACACCGACCGCATGGAACAGAAACTGAACAAGTTGCTGCTATTCTATCGCGAAGGACTGAACAAGACCGGATGGGACCAATACTCCCATATCAACCTCAAATACAAAGACCAGGTGATCTGCACCAAAAAGAACAGCTAAATGGAAAATTCGAACATCGTTGTAGGACTTGACATCGGTACCACCAAGATCGCTTGCATCGTGGGCCGAAAAGACGCACACGGAAAGATCGAGATACTCGGCATCGGGCGTTCCGAATCGCTTGGCGTAAGCCGTGGCGTTGTGGCCAACATCGACAAGACCGTGGAGGCCATCAAGAATGCAGTGGCCGAGGCCGAGCAGAAAACCGGCCTCAAGATCAACTACGTCAATGTGGGCATTGCCGGTCAGCACATCAAATCGTTGCAGCACCGCGGCATTTACATGCGCGATTCGCTGGACGAGGAGATCAGCAAGGAAGACGTGCGCAACCTGATCCGCGACATGTACAAGCTACAGATGTTGCCTGGCGAAGAGATCATTCACGTGCTTCCACAGGAATACATCGTAGATAACGAGCAGGGCATCAAAGAACCTGTGGGCATGAGCGGCATTCGTCTGGAGGCGAACTTCCACATCATCACGGGTCAGATAGCTGCCGCCAAGAACATTCACCGCTGCGCTTACAAGGCCGGACTTACCGTTACCGAACTCATTCTCGAACCGCTGGCATCGGCCGCAGCCGTGCTTACCGATGAGGAAAAAGAGGCCGGTGTGGTGCTTGTAGATATCGGTGGTGGTACTACCGACATCGCCATCTTCCAGGACAAGATCATCCGCCACACGGCTGTCATTCCGTTCGGTGGCAACATCATAACCGAAGACATCAAAGAAGGCTGCACCATCATCAAGCATCAGGCAGAGTTGCTCAAGGTGAAATTCGGGTCTGCTTTGGCGTCTGAGGCTAAGGACAACGAGATCGTTTCCATTCCGGGGCTTCGCGGTCGCGAACCACGCGAGATCAGCATGAAGAACCTCGCCAACGTCATTCAGGCCCGCATGGAAGAGATCATCGAACACATTTACTACGAGATCCGCAGTTCGGGCTATGAGAAGAAACTCATCGGTGGCATTGTGCTTACCGGTGGCGGATCGAGCCTGCGCCACTTGCCACAGTTGGTAGAATACATCACGGGCATGGACGTGCGCATCGGCTACCCGAACGAGCACCTTTCATCAAACAACACCGAAGACGTTACCAGCCCCATCTTCTCTACAGGTGTTGGTCTGGTCATGAAAGGCTTCGATTTCATGGACGACCTATCGGCCAAAGGACTTACGCTTGATGATTGGGCCGAAGGACGCGAAGGAACGCCTCGCCCGAAACCGAAAGCACAGCCCGTGCAGATGGAATCAAAAGAGGTGAAAGAAACAAAACACGAAGAGGTCGTCATCGAACCCGAATCCACCTCAGAGCAGATAGCACAGGAAGTGGCCGAAGAGAAGGGACGCGAAGGCGGAGGCTTCTTCAGCAACCTTACCAACATGCGCCAGAAAATTGAGCGTTGGCTCAACGAAGGCGTGGATTGAACTTGAAAATGAAAAACCGAAATAAATAATCACAATCAAACAGGAGGAAAAATGACCAATGACATCATGAATTTCAATCTCCCCAAAGAGGAAGGCTCCATCATCAAGGTGATAGGAGTCGGGGGCGGTGGTTCCAATGCCGTGAACCACATGTACAGACAAGGCATCCGCGGAGTCGACTTCGTGGTTTGCAACACCGACCAACAGGCGCTCGACATGAGCCCCGTGCCCAAGAAGATAGCGCTGGGTTCCAGCCTAACCGAAGGTCGCGGTGCCGGTGCACAGGCCGAAGTGGGTCGCAATGCAGCCATCGAAAACCTTGACGATGTGCGTGCCGTGCTCGAGAACAACACCAAAATGGTGTTCATCACAGCAGGCATGGGCGGTGGAACCGGAACAGGTGCCGCACCCGTTATTGCCGAAGTGGCCAAGGAACTCGGCATTCTCACCGTGGCCATCGTCACCATTCCGTTTCAGTTCGAGGGCAAGAAGCGCAAGCTACAGGCCGACTCCGGATTGGAGGAATTAAAAAAGCACGTGGACACCGTACTCGTCATCAGCAACGACAAGCTGCGCGAGATGTACGGAAACCTCAAACTCAGCGAAGCATTCGACCATGCCGATGACGTGTTGACCATTGCCGCCAAAGGCATTGCAGAGATCATCACCGTAGAAGGCTACGTCAACGTTGACTTTGAAGACGTGCGCACCGTAATGACCAACTCTGGCGTGGCCATCATGGGTTCGGCCATCACTTCAGGTCAGGACCGTGCCATCAAGGCCGTTACGCAGGCATTGGCATCGCCACTGCTCAACGACAACAACATCTATGGCGCCCGCAACATCCTGTTGTACATCAGCAGCGGAAGCGAGGAAGTGACCATGGACGAAGTTTCAGAGATCACCGATTACATTCAGGAGGAAGCAGGCATGGATGCTGATGTCATCTGGGGCAATGGTTACGATGAAACGTTGGGCGATCAGCTGGCACTCACCATCATCGCCACCGGTTTCACTGGCGAGAAATTGGAGAAGGTCACCGGCCGCGAAAACGTCATTCGCCACGATCTGTTGGGCGAACGCAAAGCGTCTGTTGCCGAAGTGAAGAAAGAGATCCCATCGGGTCTTACCTCACGCCCTGTGCTCTTCAACGACAACCTCAAAAAGGTAATGGATGAAGAGCGTCCACAGGCCAAGTTCCAAGTGGCTCCATCGCTCGATGACACCTCTGCCCTCGCAGCCGAGCCTATCATCAAGCACACGTTGAGTTTGATCGATGAAACGCCTGCACCGTTGGAAATGCCCAAGGAAGAAGAGATGCCAGCCATCATGGCCTTCATGGTAGATGAGAACGATGAGGAACTCAACGCCCTGCTCTATGCCGAAGCACCCGAAATGATAGGTGTGAAACCGGGCGAAGAACTTCCGATGTACAACGAGGAAGAAGAGGACGAAGCGTTCGAAAATCTTCAATTGGAAGTTGCCATGGAAACCGAAGAGGAATTCGAAATGGCTACAGAAACAGAGGAGAACTTCACCATTGCCGCAGAAACCGAAGATGATTTCACCTTCGAAACCGAAATGGAAGACGAAGAGGAAGAAGACGACAAGCCTTCCATCAACGTGGTGACCACTGAAAAATCACTCACCTTCGATTTCGAGATCCGCAAGCCAAACTTCGATGACGAAACCACCGTAAAACGCTTTTCGCTGTTGGACGAGGAGCAGCCCGTAGCTGCCACCGAGCAAACCACTGAAACCGTTGACGATGCTCCGAAGGTCATTGCACGCACCGAGCCTTTTGCAAGCGCCCTCGATACAGAGGAACTGCAACGCAGACAGGCCGAGCGCATGGACCGCCTCAAGAACATGAACGCCCGTTTCCGTTCGCCATCAAACCTGGCCGAGTTGGAGAATGTGCCTGCCTTCAAACGCAGAAACGTAAACCTCATGGACACGCCTCATTCTTCCGAAAGCTCAGTTTCTCGCTTCGAGCTGAAGGAAACCGATGAGACCGATGAGAACGGCAAGCGCAAAGGCGGACTCAGCGATGGCAACGCGTTCCTCCACGAGTCGGTCGACTGATAAACCGTTGCAACGGATTGACAGCATAGGATGAAAAACCGCAACTGGATATACGTACCGCCACTCCTCCTCCTGTTGGTAATGGCCTGGTATTTCCAAGCCATCATAGGGTACATTCTGGTTGCGGGCATCCTCTCGCTCATAGGTCAGCCCGTCATTCGGTTCCTGCTCAAACTGCAATACCGAACATGGAAAATGCCGCCCGCAATGGCGGCATTTTTCACAATTGCGGGGCTCTTCGCCTTCTTTGGCGGCATCATTTCTCTCTTTGTTCCCATGGTGGTGCAGCAGGCGCGCAAACTCTCGCAGGTGCAACCAGAGGATGTCATTGCCAACATCCGCATTCCGCTTACACAACTTCAGGAAACCATCAACCGTTACCAGCTTACCGCCCAACCCCTCGAACTCGAAACCGAACTCAAGCACACCCTCACACAAGTGCTCGATGTGTCGGCCATTGGCAACAGCCTCCAGTTCGCCCTCGGTCTCACGGGCAGCATCTTCATCGCCTTCTTCTCCATCACCTTCATCACCTTCTTCTTTCTCAAGGATCAAGGGCTTTTCAAGCAGATGATCATGGTGCTTGTGCCCGACCAGTATGAAGCGCGCTTCGCCAAGGTCCTTTCCAAAAGCAAGGAATTGCTTACGCGATATTTCATCGGGGTCATTGTCGAAATGGGCATCGTCATGGCCATTGTCAGCATCGGACTGGCCATTCTGGGCATCGAGAATGCACTGCTCATCGGTTTCATTGCGGGCCTGTTCAATGTCATTCCGTACGTAGGGCCCATCATCGGGGCCGGGGTTGGCATACTTATCGGCATATCAACCAACGGTGCAGGTTTGCCGTTGGCCGCCATTGCGGTACTCTTCGGCAAAATGGCAGCGGTTTTTGGTATTGCCCAGCTGCTCGACAATATCATACTCCAACCCATCATCTATTCGCACTCCGTCAAGGCCCATCCGCTCGAAATATTCCTTGTCATTCTGATGGCAGGCAACGTGGCGGGCATTGCAGGCATGATCCTGGCAGTGCCCACTTACAGCATCGGCCGCGTGTTCGTGGGCGAGTTCTTCAACCAGTTCAAAGTGGTGAAGGCCTTAACGGGCGAAGCTTAACCTTTTGGCATTCCGAGTAATGAGGAAACGTAAGTTCCGTGTAGCTGGTCTCCGCCTTCCTCCCACTCAACCGTTCTGACAGAAGTTTTCTTGCTCCCGCATTAAGCTTTCTTGCATCCGCAAAAGGTTTTGTGCCATGCCACTTCAGCTTACGTGCACACAAACGTATGGCAGCACGTTCCTGTGTACATTCGTACTGCTTATGCAGTTATGTCCGGTTCCACTATGAAAGCCATCCTCACAGTTGTTCTTATGCAAAGTGCCATTGCGGCAATGGCGCAGGGTCTTTTCGTCAACACCTACGGCACCGCCATGGCTGAAGAGCGTGCCTTTTCGGTGGTTACGCTAACTGATGGCAGCATCATTACGGCCGGAGACCGCTATGAGACAGCCACATTCGATGTAACGGCCCATGTGTTGAAGGTGAACGCTACCGGATCCGAACAATGGAACCGCCAGATAAGCGGAACGGACGATGTGCACGGCAACGCCCTTTGCGTACTGCCTAACGGCAACGTGCTGGTGGTGGGCTACGATACCGGGCTGCCCAATTCCGAATTCGGAATACTGGTGGCCGAATACGATGCAGGCAACGGCCTTCCCGTTTACACCCAACACCATGAGTTCACCCTCGATGCGGCTGCCGTAGATGTGGTGCCCATGCTCGACAACGGAGCCACCATTCTCAGCACTTACGAATTCTACCCCGATCTTAAAACGGCCATGCTGGTGCGCACCAACGCCAGTGGCGATACGGTTTGGAGCCGTGTAGTAAACCCCTTTTCGGGAGCCGAAACACCCAGCGGCCTCATTTCGGTGAGCAACGGCTACATTATTTGCGGTTCGGTGCACGAGGGCACCAACGACAACGCCTTTCTGGTGAAGACCGATGCCAGCGGAACCATTGAATGGAGTGAGGTTTACACCGCCACGGGCATTGAACTGGCCGAAAGCGTAGTGGCCATACCTACGGGCGGCTTTTACGTGGCCGGAAGCACCAACGCCACGGGCAACGGTGGCCTCGACCTGATGGCCATGAAAGTGGATGCCAACGGAGGGCTCATTTGGAAACACGGATTCGGTTCCGATCGCAACGACCTTGGCTTCGGGGTGGATGTGATGGCCGATGGTGGTGCCGTTTGGACCGGCTCGGCCTACGCAGCCGACAGCGCCACCTACCGCGACCTCTACCTGCTGCGCACCGATGCCGATGGCGACACCCTATGGACCAAGCACTTTGGCAGCGGTGGTGCCGAAACCGGCTATGACGTTGTGGTAGATGGCAACCACATTGTGGCCGTAGGCAAGGCCGATGTGAATGGCACCGAAGATGTGCTGGTGGTGCGCACCGACCTCAACGGTTTTGCGGCCGTGGGCATTGCCGAAGCACGCTTCCGCAACTACAGCGTCTATCCCAATCCGGCAAGCGACCATTTGGTTATTGACCCGGGCCATGCCGTACCCAAAACCCTTACTGTCCAGTTGGTGGATATGCTTGGGCGCACCGTCATGCGGCAAACCGTGATTGGCCACACGCGCTTTGACCTTGCAGCGGTGCCCAACGGTATTTACACCCTTCTGTTGAACGATGCGGCCGTGCAACGTGTGGTGGTAATGCACTGAACGCGCTGTAAACGCTTCCCAGACCTTATTACGAACGCCCGAGACGCGGTTGCGAGCAGGTTTTCTGCGGTTGCGAGCGAATTTGACGCGGTTACGAGCTGCTGAGACGCTATTACGAGCGGCCGAGACGCTATTACGGGCGGCTGAGACACTATTGCGAACGGCCGAGACGCGGTTACGAACGACCGAGACGCTATTACGGACGGCTGAGATGCGGTTACGGGCGGGTGAGTCGCTATTACGAACAGCCGAGACGCGTTTGCGAACAACCGAGATGAAGGTGAAACTGGATGTTTGGGGGGTCTGGGGTCTGTTCAACGAACAGTTTGAACTGAAAAGGAGGTTTATGCCGATGCGAATAACCGCTGCCTTACTGCAAAAGCACTTGCTGTAATTGTTGATAAAGTATCGACCAATGTTAAAACCTGTTAACCTACTTCCACGTGAAAGGAGAATGATTAAACTTGCCGCCCTCAAATGAACTTAGTACGCTTTTTAGCTGCCACCGTAGTTGCCTGGCTTATCATAGCCCTTGGCGGTGCCGTGTGGCACGAAATACTGTTTGCCGACCAATACAATGCTTGGACGGTGGGCATTGAGCGCATTCAGATGCCGATAGAGTATTTTGTGGTTTCGCACTTCATACGCGCATTGGCATACGTTTATGTGTACTACATGCTTTACAAAGGCGGCACTCCGCTGGTGAAAGGATTGAAGTTCGGTTTTCTGATGGGCATCATTACAGGCGTTACGGTAACGAGCTACTACGGTGATTTCCTCATTACATCTCCCGGATGGGTTCTGGCCGAGTTCGCTTACAATATTGTGAGGGCCATGTCGGTGGGTGTTACCACCGCTTTCATCATAGGCGAGCGTCAGCAGTAGGCGCTTCGCTGTTCTTTTTCAACACCAATTCGTAGAACGCCCACGCATAAGCGGGCAGGTATTCGATGGCCACAAGCCACAATTGCTCGTGATACTGTGGCGAAGCATAGGCGTGATAAGACAGCGGCAGAAGCACCATCAACACCAACGGATAACGCACGCTGACGAACGGCAGGAATGTGGCAATGGATGCCACATACCAAGGGTGAACAGTATTTGCCATAGCGTAGAAGATGCTGAACGCGAACATGAAGAGCAGCGGCAAGCAGCGCACTGAACGCTGCCGATGGAAGAAGGCCACGGCCAGAATGCCTACGAACACGATGCGTGGCAACCAAACGGCTGTGGAAGCAATGATGTTGTAGCCCTTGACCCAAAAGCCCACTTGCCGAATGAGGTAGTAGATGGATGCATTGAACTCGAAGGTGGCGTAGTACAACTTAGCGGAAGTGGCCATGTTGGGTAGCATTTCCGTGGTGAGAAATGGTAAGAACGTGCAGACGACCGTGACCACGGCAATGCTTCCGAACACCATTGCTTTGCGCCAACCCAATGGCCAGATGAACAGCGGCAGAAGCATGAGCGGTAGAAGTTTGACGGCTATGGCAAGGCCCAAGGTTACCCCTGATAATGTGAGGTATTTGACCCCCTCGGCCTGCGGCCACTCCCCCTCTCGAGGGGGAGAGCTGCTGCTCCCATGAGTGGTCATACCTTCACTGAGATTCACATTTTCTAGGAAAAGGTTCGCTCTTGAGAGAAACCACACGCTTGCAACGAGGAAGAAGACCATGAATGCTTCGGTGTGGAGGTTTCCGGTAAATTCAGCAATGACGAGGGGGTTGAGTGCGTAGAGCGCGAGGCCTGCGATGGGCAGTTTCCAAGCGCGCAACAGTTTCTGGAGCAGCCACAGAGAGGCGAATTCGACCAAGAGAATGAACACCCGAAGGGCCACTATCGAACCGAATATGCTGTTGCCCCCGATCTTGGCCGCCATGGCAAACAACGCCTGCATGAAGGGCGGGTAGATGGAATAGTAGTTGGGTGAGTTGAGCAACGAGAGCAACTGGTGAAAGACCTGCGACCGTGGCTGCTGCATGAATTCGCTGGGCAGCTGGGCAAAAGGCGATGTACCGATGAGGGTGAGATGGCCGTCCCACAGATAACGGAACACGTCATCGGAAAGCGCAGGCATTGAAACGAGATAGACCATGCGCAGGACCATGCCGAATGCGATGATCTGGCCTGAGGACCATTGTTGCCACTTCAACTGAAAGAAAAAGACAACCCAAAGGATGGCGAAGGTGCCGAGCAGGGCAGTGGTCTGCGTTCGCTGAAGCTGATAAGCCAAGAGGCAATGGGCCACCACGGCAAGCATCATCAGTATGCGAACTGCCCAAGGTGAGCGCATATCAGACAATGGCGTTTCGGTGCTTGAAGGTGAGAAACACCACCGCGGCAAAGCCGAAGGTGAGCATGAAGTGGAACGGGATGAACGCCCAGAACGTGTAGTGAACAGCCAACACGATGCCTAAAGCGAAGTAGATGACCAGCGCGGCTTCGGCCCAAACGATGGCCGGCAAGGGAGCGGTTGCGTACACATTCTGTGCACCGGAGCCACGCTGACCGATGATGTTGAACTTGGGGGTTCGGATGAACGGTGAGCGAATGCCGAGATAGCCTTCGGAAACGGCAATGGCATTGTAGAGCGACAGCCCCATGGAAACGCTGAGGAAGAGCGGGAAATAGATGAGGAACCACCCGAAGGCCTGTATGCCGTGGGAAAATCGCTGTCTGACGGTGGTGTAGTAGAACACCGAAAGGATGAAGAAGCCGGCAAAGAAGTGAGTGGCGTAGCGCATGAATTGGGCAATCACCGGTTCGTTGGCCATGGTATAAATGAGCGGGACGCTGACCATGGCCGAAAGGAATACGCTGAGGAAGATACCCGTGTTGAACAGATGGAACAAGGCATGCAGCTTGACCACTGGTGGCAGATGAGCCTTGAGCACATTGAGCGCATTTCTGCGGGCTACCTCGGCCCCACCTTTGTTCCAGCGGTACTGCTGCGAACGAACTGCCTGCATGAACGCGGGAATTTCGGCCGGGGAAGTGTGTGATTCGAGGTATTTCATCTTCCAACCTTTGAGTTGCGCGCGGTAACTAAGGTCGAGGTCTTCGGTGAGGGTATCGGCACTCCAACCGCCTGCATCCTCTATGCAGGTTCTGCGCCAAATGCCCGCAGTGCCGTTGAAGTTGATGAAGTTTCCGTTGGCATTGCGTCCGCGCTGCTCGATGGTGAAGTGCGCATCAAGCGCCATGGCCAGCAGCCGTGTGAGGAGATTGTAATTTCGGTTGAGATGTTCCCAACGGGTTTGTACCATGCCGATAGTTTCATCTTGAAAATAGAGCAAGGTTTGGAGCAGGAAGTCCTTTTCGGGAAGGAAATCGGCATCGAAAATGGCAATGAACTCACCTGAGGCCGCTTCGAGGCCAAAGGAAAGCGCCCCTGCCTTGAACCCAGTGCGCTGCTGGCGTTGAACGTGTTGGATATTGAGCCCGGTGGCCTGCAATTGGGCAACGAGGTTTTGGGCCAGTTGCGTGGTTTCGTCCGTGCTATCGTCAAGCACCTGAATCTGAAGCAAATGGTGCGGATAATCGAGTTGGGCAACCTTGGTTATGAGCCGTTCGACCACATACTGTTCGTTGTAAATGGGAAGCTGTACGGTGACGAACGGCAATTGGTGGGGCAAGGGTAGCGTTGGTTCCGTGCCCTGTTTTTTGCTGCGCAGATAGAGGATTGTGAGGTGACCTTGCACCAGACTGTAGGCCAGAATGCTGAGGAGGCACAGCACGTAGATGAAGAAGAGTGCGTAGCCGAGGATCATGAGGTGGTTGGATTGCCGTGCCGTTCTGCACATTCTTCGATACGTTTCGCTTTGGCGAAACACTCAGAATGACCAACGCGGGGGTTGCCCTGAGTGATCATTGCCCATGCAAAAATTGTATCGGAGGATGCGGTGAATTGAACCATTCAGTTCAAAGGTACCTGAAAAGGGTAAGGATGATCTTGTAACCCGCACCGATGGTGCCTTTGATGGTTCCGGAAACTTTGGAATGGCCGATGCGCACGCGGTAGTTGACGGGAACCTCTGTGCAGCGCAACCGGTGCTTGGCCGCTTTGATCTGCATTTCGACCGTCCAGCCGTAGTTGCGGTCGACCACGTTCAACAGCATGAGACTTTCGTAACGGATGGCGCGGAAAGGGCCGAGGTCGGTGAACTTGACCCCGTAGAACAAACGGAGCAGAAACGTGGCCAACCAGTTGCCGAAAACCTGCTGGGGTGTGAGGCTTCCGCTTTCGGCAAGGCCCAAGCTGCGTGAGCCGATGACCATGTCGGCATGGCCATCCAAAATGGGTTTTACCACTTGGGGCAACTGCTCGGGGAAATCGGAATGGTCGCCATCGAGAAAGACGATGATGTTGGGTTTCACTTCCTGCTGCGCGATGAACTCCATTGCTTTGAGACAGGCATTGCCGTAACCGGGCAGCGGTTGGAATACGACTTGGGCACCATGACCCTGTGCCACTTCACCCGTTCTGTCGGTGGAGTTGTTGTTGGCCACCACCACATTCCGAACCCATTCCGTGGGAATTTCATTCAGCACCAAACCGATGGAATGCTCCTCGTTGTTGGCAGGAATGATGACGTCAATGATGGGTCTGGTGGTCATGCACCGAAATTACGGTGATCAGCCTTGAGGTTCGGAGATTTCCTCGACAGCGGCCTTCTGACCTTGCATAAGTGCTTTCATGGCGCGCTGAATATTGCGGAACTCGTCTTCACGCTGCTGCTCGTTGGCATCGATGTGCATGACGGTGGTTCCGATAGTGGCATCTTGGGCAAAACCGATCCTTTTGGCGAATGCGGAGTTCTCTTCGAAGCCGATCATGACACTGAGGGCTGCGTTCGGGTTGCGTTTCATGGGTCGGCTCAATGCCATCACAAAAAAGCGCTGGCTGTGAGTCTCGGTCTCGAAACGGTGGCAGTACGCTTTTGGAGCTGTTCCCAGGTCGGAGAAGATGACCTCATCGGCCCATGTGCGGCAATACTTTTCGAGCAGGGTGATCTTCTTCGGATTCCGTGTTCTCGAGAGGTGCAATTGCTTCTTGAGCGAAGTTTCGTGCTGCTCTTTTCTATGGTCGAAACGCATGAAAAACATGCCGCTGAGCCCGAAGTATTTTGGGATGATGTTGATGAGACGGATGACGAACATCTCGGGCGAGCTGTTGTACGTTTCCAAGATGCGGAGCAGCACATCGCCATCCCATTTCTTGGAAGCGAAAAATGGTTCCAACTGTGAAACCAGATCGTCTGGCGAAATGAGCAGCGCCCCAGCAAAGTAGCTGGCGCGGCTGTTGTTGAGCACGTGATCGAAGCTGGTGGCGCGCGGCCAAGGCGTCATGAGGGCGCGTTCACCGCTCATCTCCAAAAACTGGTAGCCGATCTCTTTTGCGTAAAGGAACGCCTTCTGGTTCTCGGCCATTCTGGCGTTGATAAGGATCTTTTTAGCCTCCTCAATGAACACCGAACGAATGTGAGAGAGTTCGGGGAAATCGTTGAGGTCGTTCTCTTCTACGGTATAGCCGAACTTGCTTAGCAGGATGTTGCGTAAGGTTTCTGAAGAGATGCGTCCGCTCTGAGGCAGGTCGTATTCCTTGCGGAAGCGGTCGGCTTCCTTTTCCAGTTCCTCGAAGTAATTCTCGTGCATCTCCTGATAGGAGCGCAGCATGGCGAAATAGAAGTTCTCCTGTGTTAGGTTGTAGGTGTTGGCTATCTGCACAATGGTGCTGATGAAGGCTGAGACCTTGAGCGGTGCGCTGGCAATGATCTCGATGAGCTTGCCTTTGTCGATACCGAAGAGCTCGAGAGGAAGTTCGTCAAGCAATCGGGTGTTCAAAATCTCGCCAACGGGCGAAAGCTGTTTGTCCAATTTGAGGGAAACGAGCTTGTCGTAAGGCACATCGAGCACGGCAGCGATGGTAGCGATCTTCTCGGTTTTGGGGTATTTCTTTCCTTTCTCGATCTCGTTGACGTATGAAACGGAAAGCCCGGCTCTGTCGGCCAATTCGGTCAACGAGAGCTTCTTGGCCATTCGGAACTGCTTGAGTTTGAGCCCGAAAATGAGTTTGATATTGTCTTCGCCAAAGGCCATTGTGCAACGGACAAATATACAGAGGCCATTGCTGCGAAATGACGTCATCAATGAATTTTCTCAATTAGCGAAAATTCGCTGGAAAGTGGATTTGATTATTACCTTTGCACAAAATTCATTCATGTCTGAACTTACTGTAACGCTGAAAGGCGTAGAGATAAAAGGAGAGATAAAGCCGGGTTATCATGAGATTCTGACCCAGAATGCGTTGGAGTTTGTGGTGAAATTGCACCGCGCTTTCAACGGCCGTAGAAAAGAATTGTTGGCTGCACGTCAGGTGCGTCAGAAGGAAATCGACAACGGAAAATTCCCAGATTTCCTTCCAGAGACCGCTCATATCCGTGAAAGCGAATGGACGGTTGCACCACTTCCAGAAGATCTGCTGGATAGAAGAGTTGAGATCACTGGTCCGGTTGACCGTAAGATGGTGATCAACGCGTTGAACTCGGGAGCCAAGATGTTCATGGCCGATTTTGAGGACAGTAACTCACCCAACTGGGACAATAACGTCAGCGGGCAGATCAACCTGCGTGATGCGAACACACGGACCATCACGTTTGAGAACGAGAACGGAAAGAAATACGCACTGAACGATAAAGTAGCAACCTTGCTTGTTCGTCCGCGCGGATGGCACTTGGTAGAGAAAGGATTGATGATCGATGGTGAGCCATGTTCTGGTGGTCTGTTCGATTTCGGCCTGTACTTCTTCCATAATGTTCATCAATTGTTGGAGAACGGTAGCGGTCCATACTTCTACCTGCCAAAAATGGAAAGCCACTTGGAGGCCCGTTTGTGGAACGATGCTTTCGTGATGGCACAGAACGACCTTGGAATTGAGCAGGGAACGATCAAGGCAACGGTTCTTATCGAAACCATCCTTGCTTCATTCGAACTGCACGAAATTCTTTGGGAGCTGAAAGACCACTCTGCAGGCTTGAACTGTGGACGCTGGGATTACATTTTCTCATACATCAAGCGTTTCAGAAACCATCCAGCGTTTGTGGTTCCGAACCGCGATCAGGTAACGATGGCATCTCCATTCATGGATGCTTACTCAAGATTGGTAATCCAGACCTGTCACAAGCGAAACGTTCACGCCATGGGTGGAATGGCGGCTTTCATTCCTATTAAAGGAGATGAGGCGGCCAACGAAGCTGCGGTGACTAAAGTGAAGAACGATAAGATCCGCGAAGCGAAAAACGGACACGATGGAACGTGGGTGGCTCACCCAGGATTGGTCCGAACGGCCATGGATGTTTTCAACGAATACATGCCAGAGCCGAACCAGATTTCGAAGCAACGAACTGAAACCATTACTGCTGCCGACCTGATCGAAGTTCCGAAGGGAACCATTACGGAAGAAGGCGTTCGCAAGAACATCAACGTAGGTATTCTTTACATGGAAAGCTGGTTGCGCGGAAACGGAGCTGCTGCCATCTACAACTTGATGGAAGATGCGGCAACGGCCGAGATCTCAAGAACGCAGGTTTGGCAATGGATCCAGCGTGGTGCTGAAATGGAAGATGGCCGCAAAGTGACCTACGCCATGGTTGAAGGTTTCATTCCGGAGGAATTGAAAAAGATCGAGGCATACGTTGGAAGTGATGCTTACGCCAACGGCAAATTCGAATTGGCAACAGAGCTTTTCAAGAAGCTGGTTGAAACTGAGGAATTTGAGGAATTCCTTACCCTGAACGCATACAATTACATCTGAAAAGAGAAACAGTTGACAGAGTTTACAAAGAGATAAAGTTGATAAGGTATCTCTGAGAAATCCGTGAAAATCTGTGCATCTGTGGCTAAAAAATTTCAATCACAAACTCAAAATCAATAACAGTAACGATGAGTAATCAACAATCAAGTTATGTTTCTGCACTGGAAACAGTTCAAAAACTAAAAGCAAAGTACGGGAACACTTGGAGTGAGATCAACCCGGAGCATGCAGCGCGCATGTTCGTTCAGAACCGTTTCAAAACGGGATTGGACATTGCAAAATACACTGCCGCCATCATGCGTGAGGATATGGCTGCTTACGATGCAGACAACTCAAAATACACACAATCTTTAGGTGCATGGCACGGGTTTGTGGCGCAGCAGACAATGATCGCTGTGAAGAAACACCACAAAACCACCAAAAGAAGATACATCTACCTGTCCGGGTGGATGGTTGCTGCTTTGCGTTCTGAGTTCGGACCGCTTCCAGATCAGTCTATGCACGAGAAAACTTCTGTGCCTAAGTTGATCGGAGAAATCTATGATTTCTTGAAGCAAGCTGATGCGACTGAGTTGAACGACCTTTTCCGCAGAAAAGCTGCCGGAGAAGATGTTCAGGCCCTGATCGACAACTTCGAGACGCACGTGGTTCCGATCATCGCGGACATCGATGCTGGTTTCGGAAACGAGGAGGCTACTTACTTACTGGCCAAAAAGATGATTGAAGCTGGTGCTTGCGCCCTTCAAATTGAAAACCAAGTATCAGATGTTAAGCAATGTGGTCACCAAGATGGTAAAGTAACTGTTCCACACGCTGAATTCCACGCTAAGATCAATGCATTGCGTTATGCATTCTTAGAGCTTGGTGTTGAAGAAGGTGTTATCGTTGCACGAACGGATTCTGAAGGTGCCGGTCTGACACAGACCATTCCTGTATCCAATGAGCCGGGAGATCTGGCCTCTCAATACATCAGCTTCTTAAAAACAGAGGAGATCGACATCGCTGATGCTAAAGATGACGAAGTATTGATCAAGAAAGGTGGCAAATTACACCGGCCGTCCCGTTTAGCTTCAGGTCTATTTGAGTTTGCTCAAGGAACGAACATCGATCGTGTTGTGTTGGACTGTATCACTAGCTTACAGGCCGGAGCCGACCTTCTTTGGATCGAGACTCCAACGCCAGATGTTGACGCCATTGCTGCGATGGTCAACAGAATCAAGGAGCAAGCGCCAAATGCTAAATTGGTGTACAACAACTCACCATCGTTCAACTGGACGTTGAATTTCCGAAAGCAGGCTTATAAGCGATGGGAAGCTGCCGGAAAAGACCTTTCAGCATACGACAAGAACGATCTGATGAATGCGAAATACGATGATTCTGAATTGGCTATTGAAGCGGATCAGAAGATCAGAACGTTCCAAGCAGATTCGTCCAGAGTTTCTGGTGTTTTCCACCACTTGATCACGTTGCCAACCTACCACACTACGGCTTTGCACATGAACGACCTTTCTAAAGGTTACTTCGGTGAAGAAGGCATGTTGGCTTATGTGGGCGGTGTTCAGCGTCAAGAAATTCGCAAAGGAGTTGCCTGTGTGAAACACCAGCGCATGGCAGGTTCTGACCTTGGCGATGACCACAAAGAGTTCTTTGCTGGTGACAAGGCTCTGAAAGCTGGCGGTGCGAAAAACACAGCGAATCAGTTTGAGGTAGCGCACTAATTGAAATAGTTTTTTGGTTAATGAAGAAAGCCCCGCCAATTGGCAGGGCTTTCCTTTATCTCAATTTTACAATTAACCAGTTGATGGAACTCCCAAGGAGATTCATACAACAAAAAAGCCTGACCACACGGTCAGGCTTTTTCAATGAATAATTCCTGTCCTAATACTCCCACAGGTCGTGCTCAAGGATAAATATGCTCTCCTTTATCTTCTCGGCCTCCAATAGTTGGTCAATACCATTCAGCATGTAGTCAGAGATCTGACGGTCGTAAACGTTCTTCTCCTTGTAGATGTAAGAGCCGAACATACGCTTCCAGAAAATATCCTCAAGTGTCCTTCTCTCAGCATCGTTCTGACGGTTAAAAACCTCTGCGCTGGCAAAGATGTTCCTCGCCTCCGGAAAGTATACCCAAAACATTGGAGTAGTACCTCGAACCTCACCTGTTGATCGGTCGATGTTGTCAGCAACTGGTTGAATTCCAATGATCCTCACTTCAAGTACAGACTTCTGTCGGTCGAAGAACCAATCCTCTTTCAAACGGAATTCTTTGATGGCCGCTGGGTTGAATGGTTCGTTGATAACCGTCATTTGCAAATCGTAGGGAGGATCTGGACTCTCAAGATATTGAGTGTCGATAAAGGTCAGCTTACGCTCAATCTCCGCCTTGGTCAGGGTTTGGGTAAACTCATCGTCAAGAGGCTCATAAGCAGTTAAACTGCCTTCCTTAACCGCCTCAATAATAACTTGCGCCAAACTCCTTCTGTTCTTAATCGACTCAGTCGGATAATAGAGCGGATGATTAATCTTTTCTCTAAGATCAAGTTTCCTCCAAATCCGAGTGGCCCACATGACGTCAGCCTCACGAAGGTGCGTGTACGGAATTACCTTTCTGGTCGGATAATGTTCTTTCACATAAACACCATCCAACACGTTCTGGCCAATTACATCAGATTGAAAGGTCATCAGACCAATCATCATCATTACAACTACACACAGCTTTTTCATGACTCTCAGTTTAAGTTAGCTTACTGAAGTTTAAGACTGATAGGCAATAGTTTCTTAGGCGTGGCTCCTGTGGCTGGTTTATTCGACTCATCCAACATCACTGCAGAAATGTTCTCGATGTAAATTTTCGAGCCCTTTTTCAGCTTCTTTATCTGCGCAATTTTATCCGGAGGAATAGCAGAGCCAGTAATTGGAGATTCAATCAAATCCGTTCCAACTTGATAAACCAACGTGAAAGAGGTGGTTTTAAAATAAAGCTCAAAATCGAAATTCTCCATCTTCGGAATAACCGTTGGGGCTGCTTCCAAACGAGCTGCAGAAATAGGTCCTTCCGTTACTCCAGAAATCGTGGCAACCGGATTAGGAACTTCCTTCACTCGGAATTTGAAATCACCCATCGGCCGAACCTTGCCTTCAATCTCAGCGCTCACTTTTACGATAGCCTCTGAACCACTTTGAACTTCGGCAATGTAGTTGCCCTTACCAACACCAGCATCAGGACGAAGTGTACCCCCAGTCAAACTAGGCTTCACCAATTCTGGTGCTACACCGGGAACAGAGATTGAAATCGGGTTCTTCACCCCGCGATATAGTACATTCATCTTGGTTGGCGACACAACCACTCCCGATTTCATGACCATATACTCTCCCTTGAAAGGATAGCTTAGAGTCTGACCTGATGGAGCCTTAACCTTGATCACACCTTCGTACTCTTTCAACCCCTCAGCATTGGCCCGAACGGTGTACATTCCAACACCTCTATCGACTTTCACAGAAGTCGTGTCGGCACTACCGACCAATTTGCCTGTTGCCTCATCGACACGGCCTATTGCTACAACGGGATTCTGAGTGGTGCTGAACGCAGCTACGAAAATCTCTGCTTTATACTCATCACCCATGAAAACGAGGTTCGGAGCAATAATCTTAGCGGCCAACGTGTCGAATTTGAAGTCGCTCGCATCCACCTCACGGAACAGATACTTCACCACATCAGATTCGGCATTGCGAACGTCCGTTTGAATCTTACTCAGGTTGGTCACAACAGCAGCTAAAGGAATGTGATAAAAGTTTGCATAGGCCCAAGGCTCTCTTTCAGTTTGACTGATCTGAAGTGTCGTATCAGTATTGAAATTGAGCTTCAATGCGTCAATGATACTGGAACCTTTCACAGGTTCAATCATCGAGATCATCTTATCACGGAACTCATTAAGTTTCGCAACCAGTTCAAATGCCGTGTGTGGACCCTCTTTCAATTTTCCTTCCTGACCACCGATCATGATGTTCGTTGGAATGTCATAGTTGTCCTTCGAATTGACATTCTTCAATGAAAAAATCGAATCGAGAATTACCTGAGCTTTCTCACGCTCCTCATCATTGGATGCTTTATTCCAACTATCAAGATGAACATTTACCTCGTTAGAGTCCAAGCCATCCGTTCGCATGATAAGATACCTCTTGAGGTCTTCAATGTGACTGACCATGGCATCAGCGCTGGTTTTCACCTCAATTGCTTTGTCATACCATGGTTGAACCTTCCTCTGATCATTTACCAATGCTGCCTTGAAAGCATCATACTGCGATTGATTCTTATTCGCGAAATTCTTATTGGTAACAACAAGGCTGTCGTTAATAAGAATGAACGAGTTCAGAATTTCCTTGGACACGTTGAGCGCAAGAAGAGCGGTGAGTACCAAGTACATCATACCGATCATCTTTTGCCGTGGTGTTTCTTTACCTCCTGCCATTTTCTACTTCAAAGTGGTTATACGTTAAACCTATCAATACCCTGATCAAGCCTGTGGCCGATTCATGGCAGAAAGCATGTTTCCGTAAACCGTGTTGAGTGAACTGATGTTCTGTGCTAGCTGAGCAACTTCTTGCTTGTATTTCTTGGCATCACCTACAGACTCATTCAATGTAGACATCAAATCGCTCATTCCTGAGTACAGTGTATCTGATGACTCCAAGAATTGCTTTGTGCCTTGTAGTTGAAGTGCGTACTGAGAATTAAGTTGTGTAATGTTCTCAGCCATCTTTTTCATTTCTGAACCAAAATCAACTCCAGAGCCCTCAACCACCATAGCTCCAAGCGAGGCGGATGCCTTTACATAAGCTTCGGAAAGCCCACCTACGGTCTGAGCCGCCTTCTTTACGTTTCCAACGTATTCGTCAGTTGCAACAGAAGCATCAGTAATGTCAGACATCTTTGAGACATTCTCTCCCAAAGAACGAAGATTGTTTCCCAAACTTTCAATGAGCTCAGGGCCAATCTTAGCTTGATCCAGGAGGTTGTCTAACTCTTGAGATGGGGACAATCCTTTTGCTCCTCCATTGCCCTTCCCATCACCTCCGTCACCGGGCAATCCAGCCAACTCAGGGTAAACCAAACTCCAATCTGGTTCTTCGTGTGGCTTTTCGAAAGCAGAGAAGAAGAAGATAACCGCCTCAGTTGACAGACCCACCACAAGCATCGGACCAGCACCTGGCCAGTGCTGAATCTTGAACATCGCTCCAACAATTACGATCGCGGCTCCGAAGCCATAAAGCTTCGCCATGAAACTTTTCCACTTTTTCCCGTGCATGGTTTTCTAGTTTTTAGGTTATTATGATAGGTTTATTTTTTCACTTAAAAATCTGCCTTGTCGCGGCCCAAGAAACTCATTACACATCTGAAGCCGACATAGCACTTGGCGGTGTCCTGATATTCATAGGTTCTTGTTCCTGTCTGAATATAGAATCCGATATCTTTCCAAGACCCTCCACGAATCACTTTTCGCTTCAACGAAGGGGGGTCACTGTCCTTAGCTTCGTACATGTAATCTGGGTTCAAATCATGTGTGAAGCTATACGCACTTTCGTCATAAGCATTCTTGGTCCATTCGGCAACGTTTCCGGCCATACAATAAAGACCATAATCATTCGGTGCATAGCGGAAAACTTGTACTGTGTGGAATCCACCATCAGCTACATAATTACCACGCAATGGTTTGTAGTTGGCAAGGAAACATCCGCGACTGTTTCTCACGTATGGACCTCCCCAAGGATATGGAGAAAGATCCAATCCTCCACGTGAAGCATATTCCCATTCTGACTCGGTTGGAAGTCGGAAATCTTGTACGAACGTTTCGTCATTGTGAGCCAACCAACTATTCAGCAGTTGAGTCCTCCAGATACAGAACGCTCTGGCTTGTTTCCAAGTAACACCTACCACAGGATAATCATCATAGGCAGGATGCCAGAAATACATGTTCGTCATAGGCTCGTTGAACGAGTAAGTGAAGTCGTGTATCCAAGCGAGGGTATCTGGGTATACATTAATGATATCGCGCTTAATGAACACCGAACGGTCTTTCATTCCTTGTTCACGATTCTCCTTTCGGGCAGCTTCCTTCAGGTCAATCCAGAAATACTCGAAATTCAATTTGCGTGTATCAATTTCGCGTCTTCTATAGAACCGTTCATGCTCGGGAAGATACATCTCTTCAAGAGTTTCCATGTACTCTTCGTCTGCATAATCAATCTCTTCTTCCCAATTGATGCGCTCTCCATACTCACCTTCCTCAAGGATGTGGTCTTCTCCGATAAGCAGATGGGCTATGGAATCTCTGACCCAATAAACAAACTGGCGATACTCATTATTTGTGATCTCCGTTTCATCCATGTAGAAGGCTTGAACGGAAACGGTTTTTGCCTGTGAGGTAACCGCATATGGAACATCCTGATCGGATGGACCCATGTTGTAACTTCCCATTGGTATGAAGAGCATTCCGTATGGGTCGTCCATGTACCATTCTTCACGGCCTTGTACACCCACCAACTGTCCCCTGCCATATTTTCCGCAGCTTGATAGACTGCTGATGGCAGCTGCTATTACAGATAGAAAAAGCAGCTTTCTCATGGTAATTCTTTTTGGAGCGACTAAGGCTGAAAAAGCCTCTGCCATATTGGTTAACATCCCTTGAATAAACTGTTTCGCACTTGACATCCCTTAACTTTTGCCCAATCAATTGTTAATTGATCAGGTGCGGCCATGCTTTAACGAAACTTTTTTTCAAATGTTGCAAAGAACTTAGGGGATTACAGGAATCGTACGTTTCCGTAACGCTGATTAACAGAAGGAGACTTCAACTTGTAGCAATATCCAAGCATGATCTCGTGACTTCCGCTGCTGTACTGATTCAACCCCGAAGTGGTAATATCATAAGAATAACCGACACGGAATTCTTTGATCTGAACACCAGCCATGATCGACACGGCATCATCGATTCTATAATTCACGCCAGCCCAAACCATATTCTTCCAAAGTGCACGTAGGTTCAAATCGAACTGTACAGAAGCCGCATCCGTTTTCAGGAATACGGACGGATTGAGTGCCCAAGTAGGATTGATGTCCCATGTGTAACCGGCCATTGCGTAATAATGACGGGCAACTGTGTACTCACTGACCGTGTTCCCTTGCTCATACTTCAGTTTAGGGCCAATGAGATGATTCGCGGAAATCCCTGCATACAATTTATCAGTGTGATAATAAAGACCGAATCCCAGATCAGGTGCAACCCCATTCGACTTACCATTGACAATGTTCGGGTCACCGTCTTGAATTGGATCCAACTTTGAACCATCCAATGTATTGAACAGGACTCCTCCTTCAATACCGATACCCAGAGTACCTGGGCCAAGACCCCAACGGAAGGCATAAGACAGTTTCACACCCCCAGAATATTGAGCCCCCAACTTATCTGACAAAATGGAAAGTCCTACACCACCACGAAGCAGCTTAACGGTTCCGTCCACGTTCACAACTGTAGTGATAGGGCGGCCATCAAAGCCTACCCATTGTTGACGATGCAAGGCATTGGCACAGATTCCGTTATTGCTACCTGCATAACCGGGGTTGGTATAAAGTCTGTTGAACATGTTCATGGTGAACTGTGGGTCTTGCTGACCAAAAGCAACATTTCCCAAGAACAACAGAGCAATAGATGTTACGGCAGTAAAAGTCTTTTTCATATCAATGGTTAGATTTCCTTTTTCCCTTCTCTGAGCGACCTCGTCACTTTAGAGGCGGCTAAGTAAACAAATTTTTATTTCAACATCAAGATGTTAATTGTGGTTCTCGACCAAGAACCGACACAAATATCAACAAAATTCCGAGTGTCCATTCAACCGAGCTTTTGAAAAGTTTGCCACCAACGGTTCGGAATCTCTTCCCTGCATGCCATTTGGTAATCTGAATAAGAGCAAGGAACCACAAAATGACGTTCATATTTCACCCCTCGCTTAGATGGATACGGCACTTCCATCCACCAACGATCACTCCGTGGGCTTTTGTAAAACACCACATTGTAATTGCCGTTCTTGATCGTCACCGTGTATTTGATGCAATTCTCCTTGTCGGAAAAAGGATAGTCTCCTTTACGATGTGCTACTCCCCAAACAAAATACCACAGAATTTGTGCTAACAGATTGGATGCACTTCCTGACGGGTCAAGTTCTGGGTCATATTCGTAGAAACCGATGGAAGACAACTTATCGCTTAGCCCTGCATATCGGGCAATGGCGCAAGCCTCTTGCCCGAAAAAGCCGTTTGGCTCTGACCGGTAGTTACATGCAAAATCCGAAGTTCGAATTGAGGAGAGGTCAAACGATACGACATCAGCATTTCGAACTACCGGTTCAACAGATTCAAGATCGAATTGAACCTCGCCAATTCGGTAGATGTCGAAGTAAAGCTTCTGCATAAGCTCAACTTCCGATAGTTGAATATGATAGGTCTGATAACCTAAATTGCTGAAATTGAAGAGTACGTTAGGTTGATGCAAGATGATCTTTTGAAGAAACCTATCAGCTTGAATATCGTCATCAACATCTCCCAGATCGAAACGTGAGTCTACGCATACCAGATTGACAACCTGCTCCAGCTTTTCATACGCCAAATAGTTTGCATACGTGAGGTCCTGACCTCCTCCAAGCAGTACTGCTACAGCACCCTCCTTAATGATGTGAGTACAGACTTCAGTGACGGCATAATAAGTATCCTCAACAGAATCTCCCGCTGCAATGTCACCAATGTCGACTATTGAGGTTGCAGGAAAATGATCTCTGAGCAACCCAAAACTATTTCTGACCTTTTGAAAACCCTGATCGACATTCGTTTGAGAACGCCTGCAGTCGCGAATTGCAAACATCACCACATCACCTTTGGAAATGGTTGGAAATTGCGCTCCTTCCGAGTATCTGGTGATTCTCTTCCCTAGAGAACCAACTGGAAAATCATCGCTACTGAGATTGCGAATGGGTTCAAGGAAAAAGGAGATATCGACCGACATTATTTTCTACCTCGAACTGGCTTTTTTGGCTTGGCCGATTCCTTTTCAATTATTCCTAAGCAATCAGCAAGCGTAAGTTCTTCCGGGGTTGCTCCTTTCGGAATCTTGTAGTTGTTCTTACCAAAGGATATGTAAGGCCCGTAACGACCATTCTTCACCTGAATGAGATCTGCCCCGTTCTGAAATTCGTTGATCACCGCTTTTTGCTCAGCTTCGAGCTTTTGCTTGATCAATTGAATTGAATGTTCGAGAGAGACGCTTAGAGGGTCTTCACCATTCAACGAAACGAAGCTATTGCCGTGACGCACATACGGCCCGAACTTGCCGATTCCCACAGAAATTGGTTTCCCTTCGAAAATTCCAAGCTCACGTGGTAACCGGAACAGGTCGAGTGCCTGTGCCAAGGTGACCTCGTCCATGCTGACACCTGTTGGCAAGCTTGTGAACTTTGGTTTCTCCTCGTTGTCGGCTTCCCCGATCTGGATCATTGGGCCGAAACGCCCTAAACGTGCGTAGACATTTCGTTTGGATTCAGGATCGACTCCAAGTAAACGCTCACCGGTCGCTTTCTTGGAATTCTTTTCAGTATCGACCGTAGTTTGATGGAACGGTTTGTAGAACGCATCGATCATGGACCTCCATTCCTTTTCACCGTCCGCAATTTCATCGAACTCCTTCTCGACCTGAGCGGTAAAGTTGTAATCCATGATGGAATCGAAATTCTCAACCAGAAAATCGGTGACCACCTTTCCAATGTCTGTCGGAAACAGTTTTGCTTTCTCCGCTCCTGTGTTCTCAGTACGAGTTTCAGTTTTCAGACCAGAGCCATCAAGAATCATGTAACCGTACTCTCGCTTCGTTCCGGGGCGATCTTCCTTCACCACGTAATTTCTGGCAACGATTGTGCTGATAGTTGGTGCATAGGTTGACGGGCGTCCGATTCCGAGCTCTTCCAGTTTCCGAACCAAGCTTGCTTCGGTGTAGCGTGCTGGTGGAAGCGTGAACTTTTCGATCGATTCCAGTTTCGTAGGATTCAACGATTGACCAATGGCCATTTCCGGCAACATGCCTTTCTTGTCCTCCGACTCATCGTCCGTTCCTTCAAGATAAACCTTTAGGAATCCATCGAATTTGATGACCTCGCCTTGAGCCGAGAACGTGAATTTCGAAGCGGAAACTTCAACCTCAACAGTGGTTCTTTCCAGTTCAGCATCGGCCATTTGGCTGGCGATGGTTCGTTTCCAGATCAACTCATACAATTTCTGATGAGCAGGAGTGCCAGTGACCGATTGCGTACTCATATATGTTGGACGGATCGCCTCGTGTGCTTCCTGTGCACCTTTCGACTTTGAGTTGTACTGCCTCGTTTTCGAGTATTTTTCACCGAAGAGTTTCTCAATCTCCGCTCTGGCCGTGTTCAGTGCCAGATCGGAAAGATTGACACTGTCGGTTCTCATGTAAGTGATCTTTCCTTCCTCGTAAAGATCTTGGGCCAACTTCATCGTCCGAGTTACCCCATATCCAAGTTTGCGGCTTGCTTCCTGTTGTAGCGTTGAAGTAGTGAATGGCGCGGCCGGACTTCTTCGTGCCGGTTTCTTTTGAAGGTCTTTGACTTTGAAGGTGGCGCCCTGACAGCTTTTCAAAAACTCCTGTGCCTCTTTCTCTGAGTCGAAACGGTCTGAAAGCTCGGTTCTGAACTCAATTCCGTTCACTTTGAAATACGCATAGACCCGGTAAGCAGATGTGGCATTGAAGGCTTCGATCTCACGTTCGCGTTCAACGATCAATCGTACGGCCACTGACTGAACCCTTCCTGCGCTCAAACTCGGTTTCACCTTCTTCCAGAGCACAGGCGACAGCTCGTAACCCACCAATCGGTCAAGGATTCTACGGGCCTGCTGAGCATCAACCAAACTCTTATTTATCGTCCGCGGGTTTTCAACTGCATTGAGAATGGCTGACTTCGTGATCTCGTGAAAAACGATCCGTTTTGTCTTTTCTGGAGTAAGCTCCAAGGTTTCCTGAAGGTGCCACGAAATGGCCTCTCCTTCGCGGTCCTCATCCGATGCCAACCAAACCGTTTCGGCTTGCTTACTGAGCTTCTTCAGTTCGCGGACAAGGTTCTCCTTGTCTTTCGGAACCACGTAATCGGGTTCGTAATTGTTCTCGATGGCAACCGCCAACTTCCTCTCCGGAAGGTCGCGAATGTGCCCGAAACTCGATTTCACAGTAAAATCCTTACCGAGAAATCCTTCTATGGTTTTCGCTTTGGCCGGTGACTCAACAATTACAAGATTCTTCATTCAATTCCTTGGTTGTTTGCTTTGGGCCACAAAGAAAGAGAAATATTGAAAGTTCAAATGGTCGATGCGCTGAGTGCCGGAAATACGACCTTGAAGACTGTGCCTTGTGGCTGGTTGTCGTGTATACTGATGGTGCCTTCGTGCAATTGAACCAGCATTCGCACCAAGTACAGCCCAATTCCGGTGCCTTTTGTGGTCCGTGTGTCTTCACTTCCGATCCTGAAAAAGCGCTCGAACACTTTTTCGCGGTCCTTTTGAGCAATGCCCGGACCAAGGTCTTTGACGGCAAGGTTCACCGTTTGCTGATGCGTTTTCAATTCGACCTGAACTTCGCTGGCGGGCGCATATTTCAGCGCGTTATCAATAAGGTTGACAACGATGCTTTCAATTGCCATTGGGTCGGCCAACACAACTGCAATATCTTCTGCAGAAAATCGGACCGGAGAGTTTGCATACCGCGAACTGACCAACTTTGACACGACCTCAGACAGGTTCAGGGGCTGTTTCTGCAACGGAAGTTTACCGGATTCGACCTTGTTCACCAACAACAGATTCTCCACCAATTTCTCCAACCGGTTACCATCTGAAATGGCCCGTTCCAGCAACTGATGCTGCTTTTCCTTCGGCAATTCGCGCGAGAGAAGGGTTTGAATCTGGAGCTTGATGGCCGCCAAAGGCGATTTCAGTTCGTGGGTGATCGATAGGAGGAAATTCTTCTGCTGCTCGGCCAAGGCCAGTTCTTTGGCAATGCTTCGCTTTACAGCCCAAAAGCCCAATACAAGAATGAAGATGAACACGGCTCCTTCCCCAAGCACCATCCAAACCTTGTGTGACAATCCTCTATCAAGGTCGGCCTTTTGAACCAACTGTTCGGGCAAAGGCAACTCGCTACTCTGTAGCAGGTCGAGCTTCAGCGCATAGATGGTTGCGTTAAGATCGACCAGCATATACGCCCACCAAACGAATTGGAGGAGCACGTACGCGCTGAGCAGATAGATCAGAACGCTTTTAGGAATTCGGTCGATCTGACCTTTCATGTCCCTGGAAGATCCATGACAGGGCCGTTGTCCAACGCATACCGCACGAGACCTACCACATTCTTTACACGTAGTTTCTTGATGAGATTGCGCTTGTGAGTTTCCACCGTGCGCAAGCTTATATCAATGGTGTCTGCAATCTCCTGATTGGTGTATTCTTTGGCAACGTAGAAAAGAACCTCGCGTTCGCGGTTGCTCAAGGCAACATCATCAGGCAATTCATCCTCGTCAGCCGTTATAGATTGGGTCATGATGTCCAACACATCTTGGTCGAAATAACTGTTGCCGTTGACCACAGCGTTTATGCCTTTTATCATGTCCTGGTGCGAAGCGCTCTTCAATATGTAACCCGATGCCCCTGCTTTCAGCATTTTGCGAATTACCTGCACTTCCTGATGCATGGAAAACGCGATGACCTTTACTGCTGGCCAACGTTCTTTGATGGTCCGCGTGGTGTCAATGTCAATTCGACCATCCATGTTGATGTCCATCAGAACAACATTTGGAACGGATGATTCAACACATTTGATCGCTTCCTCACCGTTGGTCGCCTCGCAGCATACTTCAAAATTCTCAACCTTGTCCAACAGGGCAATGATTCCGCCACGCATCATGGGGTGATCATCCACAACAAGAACCTTAACCTTATCCATCACTTCAGTTTTGGTATTTCAATATTGATCAATGTTCCACTTTCCTTCGAGCTTTCTACATCCATTTGACCTCCCAAGGTTTTCACCCTCGAGGCCACATTTCTAAGACCGATACCGCTCGAATCCTTGTTGGGATCGAAGCCGATACCGTCATCCTCAACCGTAAGACTGATCGAATCTCCGTGATCCATCAAACTTACGAATACGTTGGCAGACGCTGAATGTTTCTGAATATTGTTGAGCAGCTCCTGCGTAATGCGGAAAATATTCAACTCCATGGTTGAATCGTACTTTGACTGGAGGTCAACATGTTCGAACTTCACTTTGATTCCCGCGCGCTTGTGCAAACTTGAACAGGTCTGTTTCAAGGCTTCCTTCAATCCGAAGCTTTCTAAAACATCGGGCATCAGATCGTGTGATATGTTCCGCACCTCCTTGATGGCCGTTTGCACCTTTGAACCCAGTTGATCAAGCTCGGAGATGAGTTGTGACCGATCGGTGTTTGCTGCCAGCGCGGATGCCTGCGAAACGTCAAGTGAAATGGCTGAAAGAATCTGGCCGATACCATCGTGTAGCTCGGCTCCCAGTCGTTTGCGTTCCTGTTCCTGGCCTTTGAGTACGGCAGACATCATGGCACGTTCCTTCTGCCGCGCCATGGTTACGTCTCGGATAATGATGATCACCTTGTAAAACGATCCGTCCTGAAAAATGGGGACATACTTGTTGAAGTATATGCTGACGGTGCCGTCAGGCCCTGTAAAACTGGTGGTTTCAATTTCGAAGCTGTTGCCTATTGCCTTCATTTCCCTGAACTTGGCTTCAACATGCGACCTGATGTCGGGATCTGGATACCAGTCGAATACCTTGCCACCGATCACGTCTTCAGGTTGTACGCCTTGGGCCGTTCTGTTCACAGACTCTATTATGCCGTCTTCATTGACCGTGGCAATGAAATCTTCAACGTTTTCAAACACAAGCCTCAGCCTTTCCTCCGATTGTTGAAGTTTGCGTTCCTGCAATTTCTTTTCAGTTCTATCCCGCAGCAGCGATTGGATGTAGGTCACATTACGTTCAACGCGTTTCACAAACCGTACTTCAACGGGTATTTCCGAACCGTCTTTGCGCAGAACAACTGTTTCAAATGTCTGTGGTTCATTCTCTCCGAGCTGCGACAGGAACTTCTGAAAATTGGTTCCTGCCCAACGCGGATCGATATCTCTGGCTTTCATGCTCAGCAGCTCTTCGGGCGGGTAACCAAGCATTTCACTTGCGGCTTTGTTCACATCCAGAATGTTCTGATCGAGATCGTGGAAAAAGAAGGCATCTCCGGAGTTGAGCGTCAGCGTTTCGAACCGTTCCTGAGTCCGCTTGGCCGCTTGTTCAGCCTCAACTTTCTGCGTAAGATCTGTTAAACACGAGTAAAAACCGACAACCGAGCCATCAACGGTCCTGTCGGGTGTGAGAATCACCGTGAAATATCGTTCCACACCATCCCTCAAACGGCCGTTGAAATCAAACGTCACGGTTTCTCCACTCAATACCCGGTCGTAATGATGTTTCACACGGTCGAAATTCTCCTGACCGATAAAATCGGAAACTGGTCGGCCTTCCAACGACCGCGGATCTGCGCCAAGGCTAAAATAACCGGCATTCAGAAAAGTGTACTGATACGCCCGATTGACGCGCGAGATGTAAATGGGTATGGCATTCAGAATAGAGCGCAGTTCAGCTTCGTTTCGCTCAAGGATCTTCGTGGTGCGTTCAAGTTTTGATTCGATGCGTTTTCTGCGCTCGATCTCTGCAAGCTGATTCACTTGCAGCATCTTATTATCAATGAATCCGGCCAAGAGGCTGACCAATTCGCGTACTTGCATCGCCTCATTTGAATCCAATTGGGCCTGACCCCTGAGTCTGGTCAGATTCAGTGTTCCCATAACGCCCGAATGGCCGTTGAGCGGTAAATAAATAAAGGAGCTGGGAATTATGCGTTCGTCAATTCCGCTCTGCTTGATCCGGACAACCAGGTCTTCCTCTATTTCAGTAAGATAGACCTCTTTGCCCGTTTCCACCACTTGGCCAATGAACCCAACGCCTACTCGGAGTTGGGCCTTGCCGAAAAGTTCCTGGATCAGTTGCGTTACGGTGCCGTCCTGATGATGAATGGCCACCGGCAGAATGTTGCCGGAATTGCGGTCCAACAATTGAATGTCGCACACCACGTCAAAAAACTCACTGATGCGCTGTGTCAATCGCTCCAAAACCTTGTAAAGGTCTACTTGAACTTCCGAGAGCAACGTTGAAAGTTCTACTTTGAACTCGGCCCAACGCTTCGATCGCTCCAGTTCCTTTTCAGTGAATCGTCTACGATGTATCTCATCTTTCCGCTCATCTGCAAGCAACTGATTCTCAACGAACAGCGCTACGTGATTGGCAAGTTGTCTCACTTGATCGATCTCCGCATCGGTAAACGACCGCTGACCCATCAATCGTGTAAGGTTGATGGATCCAATGGTTCCATCAGAACCGCGCAATGGTCGGTAGATCAGACTCTGTGGGACTATCCGCGGGTCGATCTTTGCTGGTCCAACCTTCATCTCCTCCGGAATTTCCTTGATCAATATCTCAATTCCCTTTTCGATAACGCTACCTACCAAACCTTCACCCTTCATTACGATGCGGGAGCTGAAAATATTGCGCAATACGCTGACAACTGCTTCGTCCTTGTGAGCAACCGCCTTCGGTGAAATGATTCCCGTGTTCTTGTCCAGGATAGAAATATCGCAGACCGAATCGAAGTACTGCGAAACAGACGTGGCCAAATTCATAAGTGTGATCTCATAAGCCTGCTCGCTTTCGGCCAGCATCCGGCTAGTCTCAAGAAGAAACTGATTCAGTCGATTCAATTCATCGAGCCGTATCTGCTGTTGGATGGTCGCTGTAAGGTCGGTGGCGTAACCAAATATCTTGATCGGAATGCCTTTCGGATCGCGTTCAAGAACGTATTCTTCACTCTGCAACCAGAACCAACGGCCATCTGCATGTTGAATACGATATCGGTACCTACTGCATTTTCCATCAAGGAGTGTCTGGATCTGTTCACCCTGCTTCAGGAAGTTCTCAATGTCTTCGGGATGAACCAACGACCGCATCTGCTCACCCACCAGCAACGCATCCGACCCCTCATACCCAAGTAGGTCAATGAGCGAAGATGATCGGAATAGGTTCAGGTCATGCCGTAGATCATGGACGTAGATATTCCCGGGCAGACCAGCAAAACGCTCTTGCATCTGTAGTCTTACCGTATCTATCGTTTCGTGTTTCCCGCTGATCATGCTACTGATCAATCACTTTGCAGCATCGAAAATACTCAGCATTTGAAAATAAGAAGCCCGACCATATGGTCGGGCTTCTTTCAGTGGTACCAGCTGGAGTCGAACCAGCGACACACGGATTTTCAGTCCGTTGCTCTACCAACTGAGCTATGGTACCTCGTTTTGAGGGCTGCAAATGTAAAAATATTTCAATTCGGATAAATCCATTTCAATCGGCCCTTTCCGTTTTCGTACCTTTATCTTCTTATGAACTTAGCGGTCGACATTGGCAATTCGCGCATCAAATGGGCTCGGTTCGAAGGCCAAAAAGTGCTGGAATCGGGCATGATCCCCGAATTTGACCCTGAACAATTGAAAGCCATGTTGGCATTTCATCATGCCGATTCCTTCTCCATTTCAAGTGTCGTATCGCTCGACCGAGACCTGTTGGGACTGTTCGAAGAACTTGGCGTGTTCCAGATCGACCACAAAACGCCACTCCCAATTCAGAATGGGTATTCCACGCCTCACACACTGGGTATCGATAGAATATGCTCGGCCGTTGGCGCAAAAAGTCTCTTCCCTACCGAACCTGTGCTGGTGCTTGATATTGGCACTTGCATCAAATACGAGTTCATTGCCGCTGATGGAGTTTATGAAGGAGGCAACATCGCCCCTGGTCTTCAAATGCGTTTTGCCTCGCTTAATCAGTACACTTCCAAATTGCCAAAGCTGGAACCCGAAAGACTTGAAGGCCCCATTGGCCGTTCAACCACCGAAGCAATAAGGCTTGGCGTGCAACAGGGAATGTTATTTGAAATGCAGGCAATGATCGGCACTATGCAAACGTTATATCCGGGCCTCAAAACGGTTGGCACAGGCGGTGACCTTCCGTTTTTTGTAAATGAATTGAAAACTCACATCTTTGCCGACCTTTTGCTCGTGTTACGAGGAATCAATGAGATTTACCGACACAATCAGTAAACCCCTTTATACAGTCCTTTTCGTCCTACTCTGTGGATGGACGGCCTTGTCGGTAGCACAGCCATCGAACAACTCACCTTACGCGCGTTACGGATTGGGCAATATGAACAATGGCGTCAATGTGCGTTCGGCTGGTTTGGGCGGACTGAGCGTGGCCATGCGCGAGGACAGCATTCCGTTTCTGGTCAATTTCAAGAACCCCGCTTCGTACACATCCATCGGATTTACGGCTTTCGACATTGGCATTTACGGCAATGTGGCCACCATTTCGTCTTCAACTCAGAAGGAAAATGTGAACCGCGCCAACCTCTCTTATTTCGCATTCGGATTCCCTATTCTGAAATGGTGGAAAGGCGCGTTCGGGTTGCGCGAGTTCAGCAGCATCAACTATGCTGTTACGGACTCGAAAATTGACACCACCAGTCCTTACGGAAACGTCAACTACAAATTTCAAGGAGATGGTGGCGTTAACCAATTCTTTGTTGGAATCGGCCTTCAACCGTTCAAGAATTTCTCTTTGGGCGTGAATGCGTCTTACCTCTTCGGCCGAATGAACCGCATTCAACGGGTGGAGTTTGACGATGACTATTATTTCAATGTAAAGGCCGAACGCTACACAGACGTGGGCGGTTTCTATGTTGATTACGGACTTCAGTACGTACTACCACTGAAAGACGGCAAAAATGTATTGGTTTTCGGAGGAACGTTCGCGCATCCGATGAAGGTTCGGGCAAACAGCACGCTATTGGGCCGTACTTACACACTTACAACCTTTGGCGAAGACCTTTTCAGAGACACCATCACCTATCAGGAAGTAAAAGGCGGAAGCATTACAATGCCATGGCGTTTCGGATTGGGCCTCACGTGGAAAATGGGCGAAAAGTGGCTTATCGGTGTGGAACATTCTCAGGATATGTGGAGCACCTTCAAGGATGCCTACGGAAAGAATGATTCGTTGGTGAACGCGTGGTCGACCAATGTCGGTATTGAATATAAGCCGTCTGTTCCTGAAACGAACCGAGGTGTTTGGGCCTATTTTGGAAAGATGCATTACCGCTTTGGAGGACACTATGCCATGACGCAATACATGCTCAATGGCGTGCAGTTGCCAGATTATGGCATAACTCTTGGTTTCGGGTTCCCAATGAGGAAAACAAGGGCAGGTGCCAACAGCTTCATTCAAAGCATGATAAATGTGTCGGTAGAATGGGGTCAGCGCGGAACAACAGACAGAAGTCTTCTGTTGGAAAACTACTGGAACTTCAAACTTGGATTCACTCTGAACGATAGATGGTTTATAAAACGCAAATACGAATAATGATGAGACAGAACAGTTTTACACGTACCAACATCACGATGCTAGCACTTGTACAACTATTGCTGATTGCCAGTTTTTCTGGCAACGCTCAGAATGAGGATCCGACAAAATTTGGTGACAACCCAGATAAGTGTCGTGAGTGCATTTCACTCTACAGAGAATATTACCGTCAAAAGAATTACGATGACGCTATGATGGGATGGCGTTGTGCTTTTGCGATTTGTCCTGGTGCAACAAAGAACATTGTGATCAACGGCCCCACGTTGATAGAGCATATGATCAAAAAAAATGAGACCGATGCCGTTTTGAAAAAGGCTTACATCGACACACTGATGATGATCTACGACAAGCGCATAGAACTTTACCCGGAAGATAAGGCCGCAGCCCTTGGCCGGAAGGGAATGGAACAGTACGACTACGCTACTGAGGACTACACCGATGCCTACAACACCATGAAACAGGCGTTGGAACTGGGCGGAAACGAAACGGAAGCAGGTGTCTTGGCCAAACTTTACACAGCCGGCATGAAGCAATTGGTTGCCAAAAAGGTAGAGATGGATGAACTCTATGATCTTTATGACAAGATCAGCGCGGTAGTTGATGCCAACATGGCAAAAGGTGCCGAAGACAAGAGTTACAAATACTACGAGCAGGCCAAAGGCGTTGTGGATCAGAACTTTGAACGCATTGCGCAAGAAGAGCAGTACATTGGCCTGATGAAGCCGAAAGTAGAAGCCGCACCAACGGATGCCGCTCTGCTGGAAAAGGTTTCGACCATGATGGTGAAACGTAAGTGGACAAGCAATCCGTTCTACTTGGAGACATCCGAGAAACTGCACAAGCTGAATCCGTCTGCGACTTCGGCCTACAACCTATATGAAGGACATGCCAAAAAAGGCAACGATTCGGAAGCGAAGAAATTCTTGGAAGAGTCTGTGAAACTGGAAACAAATCCAACAGAGAAAGCCGACAGAATGCTGAAGCTCGCTAAGGTCTATGGTGCGGAGAAGAGTTTCGCCAAAGCGCGTTCAACTGCACAAGAAGCTGCGTCACTGCGCGGTGGTTGGGGCGAACCTTTCATCTACATTGGCGATCTTTACCTTAGCACATCTACCAGCTGTGGTGATGATGCATGTTCTCAGAAATACGGAATATGGGCCGCGGAGGACATGTTCAACAAGGCAAAAAGTGTCGATTCATCAGTTGCATCGGAAGCAGCTCAGAAAGCCGCCTCATGCAGAAAATATTACCCGACCAAAAAGGACTGTTTCTTCCTGAATATTCAAGATGGACAAGCGGTAACAGTTGGCGGTTGGATCGGTGTTGAGACCAATGCCCGATTTGCTGAATAGGCCATTCACAATATCAATTCTAAAAAAGGTGGGAGAACACAGGTTCTCTTACCTTTTTCTTTTTGCGCTCTTAGCTTCAGGCTGTGTCAACGACATGGAAGAGGTGAATGCCATTGTGGACAACGAACTTCTACCCGCTGAAGTGGCTGACGATATCCGCATCATCTACTCTGATTCGGCCATGCTGAAAGTGATACTTGATGCCAAGCATTTGGAACGCTACCT
>Ga0172367_10001274_pt1 | contig 37204 bp, 25 predicted proteins | sample Lak10m_FD_114542 | JGI IMG/M metagenome (GOLD analysis project Ga0172367, IMG submission 114542) | Freshwater microbial communities from Kabuno Bay, South-Kivu, Congo - kab_022012_10m | ecosystem: Environmental > Aquatic > Freshwater > Lake | place: Democratic Republic of the Congo: South-Kivu... | reverse complement strand
AGTTAAAGTATTCAAAGAACCGAGATTGGATGAATTTGATGTAGAAATAGTTCCAAGAGAAGATGTATTGGATGATACCGATGAAGTTAAAGTATTCAAAGAACCGAGATTGGATGAATTTGACGTGGTAATAGTCGCAATGGAAGAAGTATTAGACGATACCGAAGTAACTAATGTATTTAAAGAACTGAGATTAGATGAATTTGACGTGGAAATAGGTACAAGAGAAGAAATATTAGAAGAATTGGAATTGGTAAGTATTCCAGTTGAAGTGGTATTCGATGAAACTAAATTATCTAAATTAGTTATCGAGGTTTTATTTGAAATAACATTTGAATTAATAGTATTTAATGATGTAGAATTATTGTTAACTGAATTTTTTAAATTATTAATGGAATTTATATTTTCCGCAACTTTTGCTTCTAAAACGGTTATTTCATTTAAATTTATATTTATAGCTGATGTATTCGAATCATTTTCAGATTTTAAAGTTTCAAATTTTGTTTCAAAATCATTTAAAGAATTCGATAAATTAAAATTATCCGACACCGTACCAACAACAAACAGTTTTGAATTTAAAGATGATGCGTTTAATGATAACTGCGACATTTTTTTTAAAAAAATATTTCAAAAAATTTTTGAAATTAAAATATTTAAAAAATTATTTTATTTTTTAATGTCATTAAATATTTCTTTAAATAATTCTTCTGACATTTCTTTTTGTTTTATGTGTTTTATTATGCTATTTAATAATATAGAATTTTTACTTTTATCTATTTCTTTTGTACTAAACATTAATGATATACCCGGAAATTGATGTTTAAATTCTTTTCTTTTATTTCTTGAATAATAGTCAAAAAATATAAAAGTTTTAATATTTAATTTTGAAATTTCATTTAAATATGGTTTTATACAATAATTTTTATTTTTATATATAATTTCATTATTTTCAGATAATTCGGTTATAATTATAATAATTATAAATATTACATGTTTTTTTTTTATATTTTTATAAAATAAATACATTTCGTCGAATTCTAAAACAATTGGATTATAACTAAATTGTTTTAGGATGTTATATAAGTTAAAATAATTTATATAAAAATTATTTATAATAAAAGATAATTTCATTTCAAATAATTAAATTTAATTAGATTAAAAATAAATTTTTCATCTACATAAAAATCAATTGTAATGGGATTAGAAAAAATATTTCTCAAACCATATTATCAAGATTATTGATTTTATTAAAAAATTCTAACGTTGTTGAAGTTGTTGTTAGATATGATTGTTTAACTTCCGGAACTAAACTTTCATCTACAAAACCATAGGCATGAATAAATAATACAATTTTATTTATCTTTTCTTTATCAATGGCTAAATAATATTTCATCAAATTGCAAAAATCTTGTTCGGTCGTTTTTGCTTGGAGCGTTTTACCGGCAATAAATTCTTGCAAAACAACATTAATTAAATCATTTAATGTTTGAGTAATAAAAATACCTTCACCAAAAGGTGCCGAACCTTTTGGGGCAACTTCTCGGACCCTTTCGTTTCCTCCTAAATCGATAAATAATATTTTAACTTTTTCTTCAGTAATTGTTTTTGTTTTTTTATTCTCGACGTCAACTTTAACATTTAAAATTACAAATGCGTGTGATCTTGATGAATCATCATTAAACGTTGTAGCGCGTTGAAAACGACGTTCGGTTAAAAATCTTTGAATTTTATCGCCATAATTATCACCTTTTAATTGATCAAAGTCTGTTAATGGCACTGATGGCGTTTTTCCTGAAATATCGTAAGTTTTAAAAGTGATAAATTTCATAGATTTACCGATTCCTGTGTTTTTTGAAAAACTACTCATATCAGATTTTTCCTTTTTCTTTTGTTTTGTAATTATAGGAGTATTGGAGCCAATATCTCCTTCCTGTAAAATAAAATAAATACCCATTGATCCAGTTGCATCAGGATATAATTGAAATATTGTTACAGAAATATCTCTAAATTTTTTTGGTTGTGTTAACATGTAGTCGATTGAATAACCCAGAATACCTTTGGCACCTTTATCATTTCCCAACAAAGTATAAGTTTTACCTGAACCACTTTGTCCATATACAAAAAACAATAAATCATTTCCATAATTTAAATTATCAATAAGACCTTTTATTTCACAATTGAATATATCATTTGTTGTATCTTTTTTCGTGTAATTAGGTAAATTAGAAAAATCATAGTAAATATTGGTAAAACCTGCATAAGTCATTGGCACTTTGTTCGTCATGGCATTTGTATCATATTTTACTGATGTTACGGGACTCATTAAACATCTCGGGACATTTTCTTGTTGAGGAATCGTACCTTCAATGGGAAATAAAATTTGAGTTTTTTTCGGATCAAAATCTGGTTTTATTCTTAATATTTTTTTACCAATTCCTAATAGATTAGTATACAAATCTTTAAATTCAGGATCTTCTTCTAATGTTTCTATTATTTTTTTATCTTTATAATATTCAGACAAAAATGCATCATTTTTTTCCGCACAATCTAATTCTTTAAAATTAGATTCCATCTGAACTAGTTTTTCATATTTTTGTACATTTTTTGTAAATTCCAAATGGCGAACTTTCATAAAATCTTTAAATTGGTTTTTTACATTTAAATTTTTAATTTTATTTTCACTTTGTTTGTTAATTCTATTTAGCATTATTTGAAATTTTTTAAATTTACTCGATAAAACTGCAATATTTAATAAATATTCTTCTTTGAGTTGTAAACACTTATCTGCAAATGATGAAGGTATTTCTTCGGTTTCTTTAACATTTTCAGCTTCTTTACGTCGCAATCTTTCTGCTTCATCTAGTAATCTCTGACGTTCTTTTTGTTTTAATCTTTCTTCAATAAGTTTTTCGTTCATATAATTATCATATTTTTGAGCTTTATCATTCAGGGCTCTATTTTCTTCTTGAAGGAGAATGTATTCTTCTTCAAATCGTTTAACTTGTTTTAAACATTCTTTATTGGATTTTTCTAATTCTATAGTATCTGAATTTTTTTCTAAAATTGTGAGTTTATTTGTTAATGAATTAATTTGTGTTTCGTATCTTTTAATTATTTCATTTTTTTTGTTTATTTCGTCGGTTAACGTTTCTTGAATTTCTTCTATTTTTTTTAAAGAAGGATCCAAATTACTCGATGCTTTATTAATTTCTTTACAAATTTTTAGATCGGATTCAAGTTTAATTATTTTAGAATTTAAAGATAAAGAGGAAGATTTTTCCGACATACATTTTCTCAATTCTTCCTCTTGTTTTTTTAAAAGTTCTTTTTGTTCTTGAGTTGTTTTATTGCAATATATTAATTTTTGTTCTAAAGAAGATATTTCATCATCTTTTGATTTGGTCAAACTATTATTATTTATTTCGTCTATTTTAATTTGATTTTTTAATTTCACATTTTCTTCAACTATTAGTTCAACCATTTCATTTCTTGATTGCGGTTCAATATTTACTTGTGTTTTTAATAATTCTTCTTCTGTTTTTTTTAAATCTTTCAACAGATTTGTATTTTTTTGTTCTTCGGTCATCAATTTATTTTTATATTTATCCAGTTCAGCTTTATATCTCAAAACATCATTATTAGATTCACTTTTAATTTTTAAAATTTCTCTTTCCTTATCTTTTAATAAATTTTCAATTTCACTTTCTCGAACTCTTTTTTCGTTTTCTAATTTTTGGATTTGATCATTGATGGCAATGGGATTGGACTTATTTTCAATTAATGCTTTAAACGAATCCCTTAAATCGGTTTCTTTACGTTTAAATTCAAGATTCAATTTTTCAATATCTTCGGCATGAGATTTATTGATATTAACAATTTCATTTTTTCTTTGTTCTTTCATTTTATTCATTTCGTCAAAACATGATCTAGTAGCTTCACCTAAATCTTTAGTATTAAGAATTGAAATTTCGGCATTCAATTGTTGAAGTTGTAAACTCAAGTCATTATTTTTCGTTTTAGCATCATTTAATTCGCGAGTATACATGGCTAAAATATTTTCTTTAGATTCTAAAGCACTTTTAATTTGATTAGCGCAATCAAGTTTTTCTTTTTCTGTAAATATTGGACTCGAATCAAATTCTTGTTTTTTTTTATTCAATTCTTCAAGTAGATTTACTTTTTCTTTTGATAATTTATCTAAGGCGCTTAAATTATTTAAATATTTCGTTTCTAATGCATCGTATTTATCTTTTTTGGTAATTAATTCTTTAATATCATCTTTATTTGCTAAATTATTATATTTATTTAATAATTCATTATATTCTTTCATTAACTTTGAATATTTATCATCATTCGATGCTGATAATTCTATTTCACTAATCATGTCTGCATGTTTTCTTTTTAATTCTTCAATTTGTTTTTCTAAATTTTTTATTTTATATTCACTATTTCTGGAATCTAAAGATTTACTATAAAGTTCTAAATTATTAATTTTTGGATTTTCAGGATCACTTTTTTTCAATTGCTCAATTTCGTCAGTTATTTTATCTTTTTCTTTTTGATAATCTTCCAAGCTTGTATTGGTATTTTTGTTTTTTAATAATAAATCATATTCAATTCTCATTTTATCAAATTCTTCTTCCATCTCTTTATATCGGGTAATTGTCAATTCATTTTCTTTAATTTTCTTTAATAAATCATCTTTATTTTCAATTACATTTTTCGAAGAATCATCAAAGGAAGTTTTTCCTTCTTCTAATAATTTTATTTTATTTTTTGCATCAGCAAGTTCTTTTAATGTATTATCGTAGTTTTGTTTTATATCTAATAAATTTATTTCTTCCATTTTGATTTCTGCTTCTTTTAATTTTCTTTTTAATTCAATAACATCTTCTACCGGTGAATTAGGATCATTTGATAACCTTTCATATTTTTCTTTTAATTCTTTATAATTTTTTTCTAATTCTTCACATTTTAAAAGTTTTTGTTTATATTCGTCAAGTTTTTCAAATAATTCTTTTCGTTCATTTGTGTAGAATGTTATGTCTTCATTAAATGAAGTTTTTGAATCTTCCAATACTTTAATTTTATTTTTCGCGTCTTCTAGTTCTTTTAACAGTTTATCATTATTCTCTTCTAATCCGCCTTTTCTGTAATTTTTTAATTGTTCTTCACTATATCTTAATTTTTCCTGTAATTTAAGAATTTCGGATTCTAAAAGAGATTTTTGAATATTAATTTTTTGTTTTCGTATCTGTTCTAATTCTTTTTGATTTTCTTCAAATTGATCAATAAGTTTATCATATTTTTCTTTTATTTTAAACGAATCCGGATCATTTAATTTTTTTCGTAATTCGTTTTCTTCCATAACTATTTGTTTTTCATTTTGTTTTAAATCTTCCATCCGTCTTCTATTATTTTCAAATTCAAGTTCCAGTTTTTCAATAAGCTCGCGATCAGGGGATTCGTCTTTAATCGAAAGATTGTATTTTCTTATCAATTCATTATATTCTTTTTCATTTTTTTCTAATTCTTCAATAACATATTTATATCCTTCATTTAACCTTGCATAATTTTCATTTTTTGCTAAAGTATCTCGATGTTCTTTATTCAATTCTTCTAATTGTTGTTTTAAAATGTTATATTCATTTTTAGTTTTTTCATTTTGTATTTTTAGATTATTTATTATTTCTCGATCGCTTGTCAATTCTCTTTCGTCATCTATTAATTTATTTTTTTCTTGATTAATTAACCCGATTTTATTTTGATAATCTGCCAATCTATTATTTAAATTTTTATTTTCATCTATTAAACGATCATATAATATTTGAATATTTTCTTTATTAACTTGTAATTGATTAAATTTATTAAGTAATTCCGCATCGGATGTATCATATAATTTTTTCTTACGATACAATTCTTCTAATTCATCATTTTTTAATTGCAGTTGATATTTTAAATTATTTATTTCATTTAAATTTAAACTTGAACTTCCAAATGATTCTTTGGTTCTCATTTCATTTTGTAATTTATCCAATTCAAATTTTACTCTTTCCAATTCTGATTTAGTTTTAATTAATTCAGAATAATTTGATTGTGAACCTTCATGTAAATTTATATATTTGGAAAGTTCATTTTCTAAATCATTTATTTTTTTAATTAATTCATTTTCTCTTTGATTACTATATAAAATATTTTCTCTTAATGATTTTACAATGGAATCATCTGGTTTATTAATTGTTAAATTTAAAATATCTTTATTAAGAGCATCGATGGTAGTTGATAATCGTTTAATTTCATTATTTTTATTACTTATTTCGTCTCGAAATAATTCAATATCATATTTTGAAGGCATCTCATCTAATTTGTTTCTTAATTTCTGTAAATCTTGAACAAGATCTTTTTTTTCAGAATACAATTCATTAATCTTCATTTCTTGATAATTGGTAGGTTTTAAATTTTCATGTAGTTCTTCAATAGTAATTTCGGCATTATGGAGTTTGTTTAATAAAAAATCAATTGTATTTTTATTTTCATGAGTTCCAAAAAATGAATGGATATGTTTATTTAATTCATCATTTTTTTGGGATAATTTATTTTCAATTTCTTCATGATCCAATTCTGGTTTTGATAAAATATTTTCGTAATTTTTAACTTCATTTTTTAAATTATTTAATTTATTTTCCATATCACTTTTAATTGTTTGAAGATTATTAATTTTCATTTCATGTTTATTTACGACGTCCATTAATTTAGAATAATTCCTTTCATTAGGTTTATTTAAAATTACATTTTGTAATTCATTGTTTAGTTCTTCATTTTGATGTTTTAAACTATTAATTTCATTTATATATTTTGTATGCATTTGTTCCATTAAATTTGTTTCTTTATTAAAAGCACCAAGATATTGATTTAAAAAGGGGTTCTGATCAGGAGAATAATTTTCCGGTGTTGGTTCTCTTTGATATAGTAAATTTGTTGAATAAGGTTTTAATATATTAATTGAGTCTTTATATGTTTGAATATTTGCCATTTCTTCTAAATATTTATTTTTATAATTTTCAAATTCATTGTTAAATTTATGAGTTAATTTTTTAAAAATACTTTCAAATTCTTCTTTTTTTTCCGGATACTTTTCAGATTTATTCAATAAATCATTTTTTAATAATTCTATAGCCTTTTGATGTAATTCTTCTAATTTAACTAAAGATTCAATATTATTATAATGATCCTCGTCTTTTAAATTAATTTTTGAAATAAAATTTTTTACCTTTTCATCATCCTTTAATCTATTTAAAAATTCAGATAAAGAATTATTATATAAATCAATTTTTGAAATAATATATTTAACTTCTTTATTATCATCGGGTGATAAAATATTAATTTTATTTTTTAATTTATTAACAAGCTCTAAACTATTGGTGAAATTTTTATCAATAGGAATATCAAATAATAAAACCATTTTTTTATCTTCATTCGAAAGGTTATTAAGTAAAAAATATTTTGTTTTTAAATAATTAAATGCGGATAAAAATTCTGTAAATTTATCAATTGGAATTTCATTTAATTTCATATTATGAAAGATCAACTGGAGTCCTGATTTATTTAAGGGATAAACCTGTTTATATAATATATGCATATTATCACCTTTATAAAAACTTTTTAAATTTTGTAATAAACTTTTTTTATTATTCATTAAATAATAAGAATTAAAAATAGACTCAAATTCCGGATAAGCAATTGGTTTATCATCAATTTTAACTTGTAAATTATCAAATTTTAAAGTTAAATTGTCCGCGAAATTTTTAAATTTGTCATTTGTAATTGCTTTATCAATTTCCATTTGATTTTTTAAATTTTGTAATTCACTTTTAAAATTTGTTTCTTTGTCTTTCATTGGAAGATCTTGATCATTTATAATTCTAGAAATACTTTCAATAAATTTATCTTCTTTTGATATATTTTGTTTAGATGGAAATACAGATCCCCAATTAGATAAATTAGGTTGAAAATTTATATTAGGTCCTTGATTTGATAAATTAGGTTGAAAATTTATATTAGGCCCTTGATTTAATAATTTGGGTTGAAAATTTATATTTGGACCTTGATTTGATACATTTGGTTGAAAATTTGGATCGGGAACATTTCGAGATGGGAAATTTTCTGTTTTTGAAGGTTTTAAATTTGGATTAGGTGAATAATTAAAATTTTCAACAGTATCCGAATAAAAGGTACTAGAAAATTCACTTTCGGATCCCAATCCATCACCATCAGGTCTTGGTGGTGGAATATAAGACCTCGTATTTGGGTCATAAATATGCGCACCTGGAGGAACCAAAATCAAAGGTTCTTGTTCCATTGACGGAACCGAAGGCTGAGGGAAATTTTCTGTTTGTGATGGTGTCGGACTTTCGTTAGTAGTTGATGTTGCAGGTGTTTGCAAATACTCATTTAATATTTCTCTTATTCTCTGGAGTTTATTTTCTTGAGATTCACTTAAAAATGTTCTAATTAATTGTTCTTTTAATTTTTTTCTTTTTTGCTCCAATAATCTTTTCATCGTTTCTTGACTTAAATTTTGCATTTCATTTTGGGTCATATAATTTGTTTCATTGACTAAAACATTAATGTTTCTTAATTGATTTGTATTTTCTTCATTTAATATTTGTTCCATAATTCTATCTATTTCTTGTAAATCTTCTTCATTATGAATTGTTTCAGCATGTCTTCTTGCTTCTTGCAACATTTTATAAAATGCTTCTTGTGATTTAGATAGTTTATTTTCTAATTCGAAATAAACTTTCATCATTTGATCATGTTCTTTTGAAGATAATTCGAATTTTGGTGTTCTTTCTTTAACATCTTTTATAAATTCTGTTAATTGTTTTCCATTAATCTCCAAAATACCACTATCTTTTTTTACCGGTTTTAAATTATAAATTTCAGCTATATTTCTTATTTTAAACCAATTATTATCGTCTTGAAGATTGTTTCCTTGTAAATAATTAAATAAATCGGTTAATATATCTTGACTAATTGTAATATTATTTTCTTTTTTATTATTCAAAAATTGATTTAATAATAAATTCATCATTACATCATAATGTGTATTTGAATAATTTAAATTATTAAATGGAACATTTGGGTAAATTCGTAACATATTTAAAATATTGGATTCTTTGTTTTGATCTAATAATAAAGCGTGTATAATATTTTCAGGAATGTAATAATAATTATTACATTCTCTTGGAGAAATTAACTGAGAGAAAGTATCTTTACCAATAACTGATAAATCATTGGTGTTATTTAAAGGTAAATGCATTATTGGCGTATTTAATCTTTGTAAACCAATATCGTTAATATTTAACGATATTGGTTGAATCAAATTATTACCTGTACAACCTTTATTAATTCCATAATTTAATAAATTATCAATTCCGGAATTAGGAAGTAAAAAAGGATTATTGTATCTCGAAAGTATATGATCCATCAAATTATTTTTAATTTTTGTTGTTGCAATATTATAATTATCAAAAGGCATTCGTAAAGAATCATGTAAATTATTTAACGAACTATTAAATAAATTTTTTTGAATTGAATTATTTTGATAGTTTATATCCATCATTTGCTGTTGAAGTGTTTTATTTGCATTAATTAATTCTTTTACATAATTTTCGTAATTTTTTTCATTCCAATCATATCCTTCGCCTTTATATCCTTCTTGAAATAATCTTGTTAATTTTGACAATTTTTCTGTACTTGCCATGTTTGTTCGTTTTATATGATCTTCATAATTTGATTTTATATTATTAAAATAATCAACTAATTGTTTATTTACTTGATCTTGTACTATTTTTTTTGTATCATATGAAGTAATTTTTGTCATGAAATAAATTACATCATAAAATTGTTGAATTAAATTTCTTTTTTCATTTTCAAAATCTAATAAAATTGTTTTCAATCTATCTTTGTTGGGATCATTTTTAATCAAGGCAATTTTTTCAGCCGAATGCATTTTAGATAAAATTTCGTATTGTTTTGCTAAAGCGGTTTTAATTTTTGTCATCAAATTATCTTGATAATTTTTTTCCAGCATTTTTTGCATATAATTCATTCTTTCGGTATATATTTTAGCCATATCTCGCAAACGATATTTATGTGAATCAAATATTGTATTTAAACGTTCTGTTTGGTCTTTACTTATTTTTTCTAAAACTTTATCAATATTTGGATCATTGTGATCCAAATTCCGTAATTCATATAATAATTTTAAATCGCCTGAATTTTTATCGGACATTAAATTATCAATAATTCTTTCATAATTTTTTTTAATTTTATCTATTTGTTCATTTTTAATTCGTTCTCTTTCGGATAATAATTTTTTGTTTAAAATATAATTTTCTTTAAAAACTCTCAGGGCGATGTCATTAGGTTGAAGAGGTTGTTTGGGGTCGGGAATATCAAATCTATTTTTTAGTAAATTACTTGAATAAAATTCAGATGGTCTAACAAATGCATTTGAAAATGGATCTAAAATTTTATTTTCATTCAAAAAATAAAATTTTTTCATAGGATCATCAAATAAACTTTTCATATAATATTCATTTCCCAAAAGAGAAGCTAAATTATCTTTCATATTAGGATTATAATTTAATTTAATTAAAGTTTCATTTAATATTTCTTTAAGCGTCGCATTTTCATTTATAATTCTCTGCATTTCAGTATCATTTTTAAATGTATCAGATGGAAAATTTATTTTATATTTTCCAAAATCGTTTAATTCTATATTTTCATTTTCAACTTTTTTATAAAAATCATTTAATTTATCTATTTCTTCTAAACTAATTGTTTTTGCGGATTCTAATTGACTATTTAAATCTTTTATAGTTTTTGAAAAATTATCACTAGTTGTGTTATCAACTAATTTAATAATTTCTGAATCTTTTTTAAGTTTATTTAACAAATTGTTTAATAATTCATAATTTTTATTTTTTACACCTATCGAAGAATAATTATCTAATAAATTTTTAATTTCATGTTTAAAATTTCTCATTAAATTTATTCCATCTTTTATTGATATATTTGTGTCTATATTTATTCTTAATAATTTATTAATACTTTGTTTTAATTCATTTAATTCTTTTTTTTTACCAATTCCATGTTTAAAATTTAACTGATCAAATGATAATTTTTCAAAATTTCGATCATTTTCGGATAACGAATCGACTTTATCAGTTAAATTTTCCGATATTTCTTCATCAGTTAATGAATCAACTTGATTGTTTGAATTTTCTGGCGATTCTTCTTTATTTAAATTTAATACTTCATTTGTACCACTAATTTTATTTTCCAAATTCCGATCTTCTAAAATTTCATATTTTTGCAAATTATTATCTAAATTCCGATCTTCTAAAATTTCATCTTTTTGCAAATCATTATTTAAAATTTGATTATCTAAATTTTCTTCTTTTTGTAAATCTTCATCTAAAATTTGATTATCTAAATTTTCTTCTTTTTGTAAATCTTTATCTAAAATTTGATTGTCTATTTTTTCTTCTATTAAACTGTTTTGAGATAATGAATCATCAGAATTCTTTAATTCTGATGATTCATTTTTATTTAATTGAATTTTTAGTTCTTGTATTTCATTTTTTAACATTTCAATTTGATTATTTTTTTCTATATCAAATTTTTCCTGACAATTGTGCATATTGTCTTTAAATTTTTTTATATCATCTGATTCATTTTTATCAATAGTTTCTTTTAAAATTTTATTTTGAATTGAACATTTTTTTAATTTAAAATTTGATTCCTCAATTTCTTTCATCAATTTTTTAACACGATTTTCACTATTTATTTCAAATGTACCGTCAATCTTTTCTTTAATATCATTTGCTTTTTTATTGAGATTAATTTGTTTTTTTATTAAATGAAAAATAGGCTTGTCAATAAATAATTTTGAAGCAATTAATAATTTTTTATTCAAAGTATCTGTATCTTCGATTTTAAAATTATTTTGAATAGTATCATATAAGGAATTTAAACCGTTATATGTTTTTATAATTTCTTCTTCTTTATAATTCATTTCTTTATGAATTATTTTATTTATTAAATTTACTTCATATATTAATTCTCGTCTAATGTTTTTAATAATTACAAATTTTATTGGTGAAATATTTTTATAATATTTTAAATCCTTTTCAACAGCTAATAAATTTTGTAACAATTCATTTTTCATTTTTTGTAATTTAAATATATCATAATGTTTTATTTCTAATAAATTTTTTAAAAATTTTTTTCTTACATTTAATTTAATAAAATTCGAATCTTTGTATAATAAAAAATTTATTAATCCATAAGTTAAATTTGGATCTTTATGATTTAAATGTTTTGACAACTTATCAACAGTTTCATTTAAATATAAACTTCCCATTTTTTATTATATTTTTTTATTTAAATTAAATTAATTTTTCACAAAATATCATTTCGATCCCACCCACATTTATATTTTTAGGATACATAAAATGACCTTCAACTTTAATAATATTATCTTGCACTGATTGATATATATTAACATAATTAGTTAAAATATTTAATCTTGCCAATAAATTTAAAATTTTGGTGTTAATTGTTAAATTAGTTTTTTTACATTCATTGTCAGCGTTTCCATAAATAACATTAAAAGGCAATGTTCCTTGAGATCTTGTTTCAAATTCTATAAATTTATCTTCAAATAATTTTATTTGAATAATTTCATTTTTTAAATTTATAGTTTTCTTTAAATTTAAAAAATCTATTGTATTAAATTTATAAAATATATTTTTAAAATCAATGTCTATTATTAAAATACTATCTCTAGGTGTAAAACAAGTTACTGGATGATTATTCAAAATAATAGTTTCTACTTTTTTTTTACTTTCATTAACAATTTTAATTTTTAATAACGAATTTTCATAAATTATTTTAATTTTATCATCATTTGATTTTGAAACATTTTTACATGCTTTTATAAATGTTTGTCCATTAAAAATTATTTCAAGTTCGTTATTCAATTCATAATTTTTAAAAGAATTTTTATCAAAAAATAATTTTATATAATATTGTAATTTTTCATTTTTTATCAATCTAATAATATAAATAGCATTTTTTGTCATTCTTAAATTTATATTTTTCGAATTGGTTTCATCTTGATTTATAATTATATTTAATATTTCAACAAATTGTTTAAAAAAATTATTTGTAATAAACTCAAACAAAAAATAATCACTCATTTTTTTAAAAATTATTCTAAATTAAAATAACTCAAATTTCATTTTTATTTTTTAATAAAAAATGTATTCAGATTATAATTTAATATTACCAGAAAAGATTAAAAATCCAATATTATATTCAAATAATACATCTGAACATTATCCTATTGAAATATATACATTTTATGATATTTTTAAAAAAAAATCTATTTTAACAATTTTAATTATATTCTTAATATACACTTTTGAAAAAACATATGGACATATGATTAAATTTAATAAAAGTATAGGATTTATGTTAATTTTGATTATTTTTACACTTTATCTACTCGTTTATCATTTTATATAAAAAATTAAAAATTTTGGAAGATTCTTCCAAATAATCAAATTAATAAAATCTATAAATATCAATAATTGCTGGATATTCATGAACATTAGCATGTATATTAATTATTTGATCTTCATCAAGAATTGTGTTATATAATTTTACATGGTCAAAATGATTTCCTCTTATTTCCGAATTATTAAAAATAGGTATTTGACCAATATATTTTCCATTTTTAATATCAAAACGGAAAATTGCTGTACCGCAAATAACTAAAATGCATATTTTATTTATTTTAAAATCTAAAAATTCATAAGTAGGTATATTAAAACGCCATAAATCTAAATTGATAAAAAATTGTATTTTACCTTTCAAGTCGATAACTTTAATAAATCTGCCAATTTCAGTACCAAAATTTTTCTGAAACAAAAATATATTTTGATCGTTCACCAAAAAATAATAAAAAGGTTTTTTGAAATTTCGGCTCGATATCATAGAATTATTTAGGTAAATTAATTTTTCTTCATGTGTACTTAAATCAAGGAAACTAATATCTCCAGTTTCCTTCAACAAATAAATTAAATTTTTATCTGATGAAAAAAAATACATATTAAAAGTTAAAAATGAAGATGTGAATTTTAGTTTTGTATTAACTCCATCCAACTCAAAAATGAATATAATATTTTTATCAATATCTTTTTCAATAAAAAATTGTATAAAAAAATTAGAAACAATATTACCAAAACCACCTTCTTGATGAAAGTTATTATAATAGAAATTATCAAGATAAATAGTTTTAATAATATTACAGGATGGAATATCAATAATAACAATACCAACTTTACTCAAGGTTTTAAAATAACAAAGGACATGAGTAGTATCAGGAATACTATGAATATATAATGATTTAATTTTATTAATTTGGTTTTGATGATCTTGATCTTCAAAAACAAATTTATTAACAAATCTCATTTTTTTTTCTATATCGAAAACAATTAAATTAAATCTAGTTTCTGATGGATTCAATGGTACAATAACATAATATTTATCAACAATAATCGTATTAGTAACTTTATAATTAAAATTTACAGTGTATTGAAATTTTGGTTCATTTTTAATATTATAAACAAAAATAGTATCTTCATATAAATCTTTACGATATTGAATAATAAAATATTTTTTATTCATTGCTGGTCTATTCGGAACAGAATTATCAAAAATTCTATTTTCAGATGATTTATAAATTTCTGTCATGTCATTATCATAAGAAATCGTTTTAATTTTATTCTCAAATTGGGCATAAATTCTCCAGCCGCAAAAATTTCCTTCAAAAAAATTTCTCCTCATTTTAACACCGTGCGTAAATAATTTACGATATTTTGATAAATTTTCATCTGGAAATACCTTAAAAGGAGTACCATTGAAACCAATTGAAACTCCAGTGCTTGATCGAAGACGATAACATGAAGTAAATTTTTCATTTATACATAAAATTTTCCAAAATTTTTCAGAAAATTCAAATATATTTCTAAAAGATTTACATGTTGAATAAAGTTTTAATTTTTCTTGAGTATCGAGAAATTCACTAATATATAAAATTAATTCCGATGGAAGTGAATATATTGTAACCGCCATTTTAATTGTTTAAAGATAAAATTTAATAATATAAATAAATTTTATATTATTAAAAATAACATAAAAAATATGATATTCAAATGTAAAATATATTTGTAAAATCGATGATCGGCTTTTATTAAAAATATGGAGAAATTTGATATAAAAATAATTTGTTATTTTGTTAGTTGATATTTTAAATTTTAAAATTGATGTTTTATAACAATATTAACCTTATCAAATTAGATTTGAGATAATGACTTTTATTTCAATTATAGTAAATGTTACAAAAAAATTTTTATACTTAAATATTAGTAAAACTAATTTTTGCCTTTAATTGTTATTGTAATATTCTGTATTATATAATATTTTTCCCATCCTAAAAGTGTATAAAATACGAAATATACATGATTAACAATTATAGCAGCAAAAAAGTGTCTAATACTCAATTTATAAAAAGCCATGAACCATAATACAGTAACAAGAGTACTTAAAGAAACACTTAAAAGTACTACAAAAAATGAAGGATAGTCGTAATTTTCCATTTTTTGTGATTTTTAAGTATAATTTTCAAAAATCACAAAAAATAAATTTTATTCGAAAATATCTTAATTAAAATAAGGTTCTAAATTTTTTTTTTTATATTAACAAAAATACTTATTATAATGAGCAATTTAAGATTTCAAAATTAGTAAGAAATAATTTCTTACTAGTTACATGTTTGATTAATTTGAACGACCTCGGAAGGTAAAAGATATAAAATATAAATAAGTAAGTAATAAATTGTTATTAAAATGGCACTAAAAATAAATTTTCGATTATCAAAAATGAACGACAATATAAATAAACCAAAATTAAAATATAACATAGAAATAAATAATTTAAATAATAATCTATTCATTTCATCTAATTTATTTCGAAATGCGAAATCATCAATTAATATTTTAAAATACCCAGCAGAAAAAATTATTAGCATATATGTTCCCGAATCAACAAAGTGTCGATTATTAAAATAATTTAACGATAACATCGAAAAAAAATAATACATATAAAACACAAATATTGTTTTATACCATATTTGCTCAAATGTTGATGTAGTATAAATGGTAATTTCGTTTGTTTTCATTTTCCAAATTAATAATGTTATCAATAACAATAAAAATATATTAATTATTTCAAATTCAATATCATAGAAAAATACTCGGATAAAAAGTAAACAAACAATAAAAAATAATGTAAAAATAACTAATTCAAACAATAAATAATTTTTATTTGAAAATGGAATTGAATTATCATACATACATATATTCCAAATGAATACAGGAACTAACAATGTTATAATTAATGTATTTTTAATGTCTTTCAATAAATAAGATAAACCGAATAAACTATATCCATAATATATGCTAATAAAAAATCTTTCTTCCTTGGTCAACAAATTATCCGCCATTTTAATGTTTGATATATATAATATTTATAAATATTAAAAAAAAATTTTAATATTAAAATTATAATGATATATAAATTTTATAATAACATTAACAAATATTTTTTTAAAACGTATTCTAAATTATCGAAAATCAACCATTATAAATTTGATATTAAAATTTATAAAATGTAAGAAAAATAATTTCATAAAAGTTATGAAAATGTGATTTGATTTTAATCAAAATTATATTTGTACTATGATATAATTATTTTTAATCATTAAATCTACAAGGGAAGTTATACCATAAATTAATGAACAATACATTGTTATTAAAATAACACTAGTTGCAAATTTTAATTCTTTAAATATAACCATCAAAATTAATAATCCTAAAGAGAAAAAAAATGTATAAATATATAAATTAAATGAAAACCTATTGGGATCGGTTTCATTTAAAGAATTATGTTTAATCAGTATACTAAAACAAATTAAACAAAAATCATTTAAAAAAACTAAAGCACATTTTAACCATATATTATTGTCAAAAAAATATCCAATAATTACTGAAATAAAACAAAATATATATATACACACTCCCACATTAAACAATAACTCATTTATACTTAATGATGCAATATACAAACTTCCCGCAAACATCAATTGATGTTTGTAATTTAAAACTAGTAGTAGTATTATTATAGTTAATGTCATAATACTAAAAAAGAATCGCATATCACGAAACATTAAAATCATCGAACACAAACAGAAAACAAAAAACGAATTCAAGATTATCATTTCATTTAAATCCTTTCGATCCGATAATGGTGTATAATTAATTTTAGACCAATTTACGTGCCAAAATAATATAGAATATATTAACATTGAAATCAATGTAATTTTAGTTTTTTTTAAAATACATATTAAATAAAATAAACTCAAACCATAATATATATTAATATTTAATATATCTTTATCTGTCAGAAATTTAGCCTTCATTTTAGAATTTAAAATTCTAAAATTTATTAAAAAATAAATTTTAGAATTTAAAATTCTAAAAAATTTATTTTTAGTTTCAAATCACAAATTACGTTTTCCATTCATTTTAAAAACTGAATTTGATTTATTGAAGAATTCCAAAATCAAATTCATTTTAAATATACTTAATTACTATAATATTTTTATTTCTGATCATAAAATCTATAAGGAAAACAACACTATAAATTAATAAACAATACATTATTATTAAAGAATTAATAATCGCAAACTTTAATTCTTTAAATATAACCATCAAAATATACAAACATAAAGAAAAATAAAGTGTATAAATAAATAAATTAAATAAAAATCTATCGGGAACGGTTTCGTTTAAAGAATTATATTTAATCATTACACCTAAAACAATTCCATTAAATATATATATAAAAAATATAGATAAATAAACTAATATAAAATTCCAATAAATACTTCCAATAATTAATAAAACAAAACAAAAAATTAATACATATGATAATAAATATGATAATAGATTTAATGGATCCGGTTCTATAAAATATGGAATTCCTTTAAACTTTTCTAATTGATGATTATACGATATGGTGTACAATATTATAAATAATGGTATCTTACTAATTACTAATTGTTTATCTTTAAAAATAATAATGATAAATGATAAATAGATTATAAAAAATATTATTAAAAATACTATTTCAAATAATTCATATCGAATCGGTGTAGAATTATCATTTTTAAACCAATTTATATGCCAAAATAATATAGAATATATTAATATTAAAATAGATGTAAATTTAGAATTTTTTAAAATACCAATTGTAGTCAACAATCCAAATCCATAATACAGATTGAATATTAATCTGTCTTCATCTGATAATAAAATGTTCGCCATTTTAGAATAACAATCCTAAAAATATTTAAAAAATAAATTTTGGTTCAGAAACGCCTCGATATCGATCAGCTTGTTTCCATAACAAATTTTCCATTAATTTTATTCTAAAATTATTTTCCGATTCAATAATTTTATTTTTGCATGGTTCAGTTTGATTATAACAATAAGTAGGTAATGTAAAAACACCTAATTGTAATCCCAATTCTTTATGTTGATTTACATTACATCTGATAGTATTTTCACGCGTTGAATTATTTGATTTTTGATCCTCAACGGATTGGTTATTATAATTCGGAAAAATATAAAATTTTGAAACGTCAATATTTTGACCTTTAATTTTATTTTGATCAAGGATATACATTTTTTTTAAATTTTTTTTTTATATTTAGTATATATCATTAAAAAAATGAACAGCAAAATTGAAGAATTTTGTGATTTAGTAAAATCCATTGATCCAAAATTTAAATATTCAAAAACAAGTGAAAAAGTTTTTTTAAATAAATTATTGAATCATAATAAAGTTGGAAATTTATTATTTGATCACGTTTTTAAAAAAGCTAATCCCCAAACACGAATAGAATTAGTAAATTATCTAAAATTTTTTAATAATCAACCTAATCACAATATTGATTTGAGATCTCTTAGTTTAAAAATTGGATTGTCGAATAATTTTTATGATATTTATAAAATTTTAATTTCGACATTTACACCCCAATTACCAATTCTCGAAGAATTAAAAGTACATGATGAAGAAATAAAAAAAATATTGATAAATATCGATAAATCAAATTTAAAAAATTATAATATTGATTATTTAAAAGAACTTTTAAATAACGAATTGTTTGATCAAGAAATACCAATTGAAAAATTTGAAAAAATTAATATTTTAGACAACGAACTTTGTCGTGATATTCTTAAAATTTATAATAAAACTAAAAATGAAGAATTAAAAACATTTGAAAAATCATTAGGTGCGGAAATAGATTTAAAATTTATTCAAGGCGAAATTGATAATTTTTTTGAATTTGTAAAAAAATACGAAAATACCAAAATTAAATTAAGAGATTTAATTTTGGATATATATGATTATATTTCAAAAAATAGATTTAAATTTATTTTTGATAAATATGATTTATAATATTTTTATATTAAATAAAAATGAATAAATATATGTTTGCAAAAAAATACAATTTTATTTTAGATAATACTGATACATTAAAAAAATCCCATTTTGGGTTTTCCGATTATTTGATTCGAACAATGACTATAGAAGATTTTAATAATTTAGAAAAAGATTTTTATAATATAAAATCAGATTTTTATGATATATAAAAATCTTTTAAATAAAAAAATTTAATCAATGATTAAATTTCATTTACAATTAAAAATATTTTTTTTAAACATTTTTATTTTAATTAAAAAATGTCTATTAATGTTTTAGATTGTGGCACAAATCCAATTACTCAACTAAAAGTTAATTCGGGATGGTGGATAGATAAAATAAGCAACCAATGCGGAACTGTTGGTTCAAGCCCAGGAGGTAATCCCAATCCAGCTTTTACTTGTCCAGCAAGTAACACAAGTGCAGGTGGAGGAATTAGTTCCATAAATTATCTTCAACCACCAGGAAAACAAGTTTCGCAAATTCAATTTGTATGTGATGATAATATCACTAAAACATCATTATTCGGAACAACGAATACAGTTGACCCAACATATGTTAATTCAATGTCAACATTCAAGTGTCCAAAATCCACTTATTTATCACGAATTTCGGCAACCGATTGGGGCGGTGGTGGAATTGGGACAATTTCTTTTGGTTGTACACCACCAGTCGTAAACACAACTGTGATACCTCCGCCTACATTGGCGCCTCCACCTTCTTTAACTCCTACTTTACCGTCCGCGCCTTTGTTGGCTGCGCCTTTAGTAACAAATATTTCAAATTCAATTGCTACTCCAATTTTATCACCAATTTCAACTCCGGTACCCATTTCAACTCCAATTTTATCGCCAATTTCAACATCAACAATCCCAACGCCTGTTTCAACTTCGATATCAACAATCCCAACGCCTGCACCTGTTTCAACTTCAACCTTATCACCAATTTCTACATCGGTTCCTGCTTCAACTTTATCAATTTCAACTCCACAACCAATTTTAAATTCAACACCAGTAATTACACCAACCGTGGTAAATAAAATTACCGATCCTATTATATCAAATATATCTCCAGTGATACCACCACCACCGACCCCAACAACTACTGTTTCTTCGCCATCATTTGTGGATACAATAATCAACTATTTTACAAATTCAGGACAATCTATTATTTATGTAATTATCCTAATAATTATAATTATAGTTGTTTTTAAAATTATTAAATAATAATTTTTTAATTAAAAAATATATATTAAAAAATGGATAATAATATCTCTAATGTGCAAATTAAAATGCAATGTGAAGAAAATGATAAATTTAAAATGATAAAAAAACAATTTATTGAAATGATGATTGATATAAAAGATTTTAATGATATTAAACAACAAAATAAATTGTTTATTGATTTGATTTTAAAATATATTGAAAATTTTGATGATAAAATATTTTTTGAGACAATAAAAAAAGCAACTGAATATTTTAAAGAAGATATTGATGAAAAAAATGTTAAAGATGTTATTATAAATTTTGTAAATGAACTTGAAAAATTTAATATTAAAAATGAATTCAAATTTCTAAATAATTTAAAACAAGATGAAATGTTAATTTTGATTAAACATATAAGAATTTTAATATCCTATATTTTAAAAATTAAAAATGAAAAATAATTTTAGATAAATATTATAATTAAAAATTCTATTGGGAATATTATTCCCAATAATTATTTTCAAAAACTTTTTTAAATTATTATTTATTTTTTTTAAATGTTTTTATTATAATTATTATTTGAGAAATTACAATTATAATAATTATAATAAAACTTATTAAATTAATTATTTGATCTGATGACGTAAACAAATCATAAAATTTATATATATATTTATTATTTAAACTTTGTGAATTTAAATGATCAGTAAAATTGGATTGATCATCTAAATTATCGCTAGGAATTAATTCCATTCCGCTTTTAAATTCTGAAAGCATTGATTGAAATTTATTAATTATTGTTCCTGTTTTGCAATCATTATCATTTTTTAAAAAATTTGTTGATTTTTCTAAGAAATTATTAAAAAATGTATTTAATGTATCGTTTAAATTGGGTGAATCATTTATTTTTCCGAAACAAGTATCTGATAAAGATGTAATTGTATTATTAATATAATTATTTAATTCTTGATCATTTTCTTTACATTGCAATATAATCGGATCGATAATAATGTCCTTAATATCTTTAAATTCGAAACATTTTTTATTTACAATACTTTCCAAAATCGAGTGTTTGAAATTTTCTAAATCGGGAAAAGAGTCTATGATTTCATTTTTTAATAATTCGTTAGTTTCTGTAGTGTTTAGAAAAAATTCATTTGTTAACAACCCGCCATTTTCTTTGATTGTTTCAAAAATGGCATTTGTCGATTCTCCGTTTGCTTTGATTGTTTCAAAAATGGCATTTGTCGATTCTCCGTTTGCTTTGATTGTTTCAAAAATGGCATTTGTCGAATCACCATTTGCTTTGATTGTTTCAAAAATGGCATTTGTCGAATCACCATTTGCTTTGATTGTTTCAAAAATGGCATTTGTCGAATCACCATTTGCTTTGATTGTTTCAAAAATGGCATTTGACGAATCACCATTTGCTTTGATTGTTTCAAAAATGGCATTTGTCGAATCACCATTTGCTTTGATTGTTTCAAAAATGGCATTTGCCGATTCGCCATTTGCTTTGATTGTTTCAAAAATGGCATTTGCCGATTCGCCATTTGCTTTGATTGTTTCAAAAATGGCATTTGCCGATTCGCCATTTTCTTTGATCGTTTTTAAAACTGTATTAAATTGTTCTCCTTTGGGAAAAGAGTTTATAATTTCATTTTTCGTTGATTCGCTAATTCCTTCTTTATTTTTTATTTCCGTTAAAAAATTATTTAATTCCGAAAATTTTTCATAAAATGTATTATTTAAATTTATGAATTCTTTTTGTAAAGCAATTTGTAAATCATAAAATCCTTCGATTAAATTTTTTGATTTTATGACATTATTTGAGGGATTAGTGACTTGTTCATCCATTTTTTAAATATTAATTATTTTTTTTTGGTATCCAACCAAATAATATACTAGTAATTGTATTTTTGAAAAAAAATATAATAAACCCAAAAATAATAATTATAATCAAAAAAATTAATAATGGACCAGTAAATAATCCAGACAAGGATTCGAGAAACACGGCTGCCGCATTTTTAATAGTTATTTTACTTGTGTTTGCCATTTCGGTAGATAATTTTGATTGCGCTTCTACAATTTCACTGGTTCCAATTATTGCTTTTGCAATAACTTCTAAAGAATTTTTAATTGTATTTCCATTAAATATTATTACATTAGAATCGATATTAATTTCTATTCTATTTTTTAATTCATTTTTTAAATTATCTTCAGTAATATTATCTATTCTATTTTTTATTGCATTAGTAAAACTATTTACAACTTCGGATTCATTTTTTGAAAGAAACGAAACAAAACCTTCGTCAATTAATTCAGAATTATTTTTTATATTATCTAAAATAGTATGTTCAATCGAAGATTTTTTTAATGTGGTCATAAATGTATTTATATTAATTTTTATCTCATTCTGAAATAAATTATTTGAAATATTTGTATAATCACCTTTAAAATTCATAACAATATCAGATCCTGAATTGATCTCGTGTTTATGAATAGTTTTTGTTATAGTTGTTATACAAATTTCAGTGATTTTTTGATTAATATGTTTTACCATTGCACCACCCATTTTTATTTTACTATGAAAAATGAAATCAAAAAATGTTAATAAAAAAGAATTTGTCGATATTATATTAGGAGATACTTTGAATATTAGGGAATCAATTTATAATAAAGAATTAGACCCATCGCGTTTTCTTATCGATACAGGTCGGATAAAATATAATGGTAATCATTTAGTTGAAGTCGATCACGAATTACAAACAAATAAAAAAAATTTTCCTATCAATATTATTATTGATTCCAAAAAAATAATTGAAGAATATACTGAAATAGATACAGTTTGTTTGGACGATTTATTTTTATGTGTACCTATTATTTTTAATGTATTTAAAATCGATTTAGATAATAAAAAATTTAATGATTGGAATATTAAAAATTATATTAATGGAGTAAAATATGGAGTAATAACCGAACGAATTGATAATTTTGAATATTTAATTGATCAGCTTAAATTTTTCAATATCGATGAAAGCACTAAGAACGTTAGTGAAAAAATTTGTCTTCAATTATGTATGATTTTATTATATTTTAAAAAAAAATTTAAAAAAAATATTTCTTTATCGGAAATCGGATATAGATTTAATGAACAAATTGAATGTTATGAATATAATTTTTTTGGGATATTCATTAAGTTTGATTCATATTTTACAGTTGTTGTAAAAAATTTTGATACTGAAAAAAATAAATATTCATTATCATCTGCTTTATATAATCTAAAAGATATTTTTAAAAATAATTATTTTGATAAATTTTTAGAAAAAGAATATTTTCAAGATTTTAATTTAAAAAAATTGATTGCAACATTCGAAGGTTATGTTTTGGGGGTATTTAATGATAATGATAAAGTAATAAACAATACAGGATTTAATAATATTTACAATTTTAATTATTATTTACAAAAACTTAAGATGAATGATGTTGGTGTAAATACCGAAGAAGAGCTTGTTACGGATGATAAAGTTTTACAACAACTAAAAAAAGAACATAAAAATATTATACAACATAAAGATGTTGATTTTATTGAAGAACTAAATAAAATTTTTGTAGAAACTAGAGTCCCAACCAATATTAATATAACTCAAACAGATGGTAAAATTGTTGTTGAATCAAAATTAGATGAAATACCAAAACCGCCACCTTTTGAAATACATTTTGATAGAATATTAGTTGATCAAGATATAAATATTAAAACAATAACTTTTAAACGTGTTGAACTTAGAAATATATCAATTATTGACAAAAATAGACCATTATTGTCAATGTTAAAAATTATTTCAAAATATTCAAATACACATGTAAATGATTTATTAGATTTAAATAAAAAATTTTTATTTAATTTTAATGAAAATTTTAAAAATAAAATATTAAATTTCAAAGAACTTAACAATTCAGAATATTCGAATTATTTTTTGTACATTTCATATATAATTAAATCCATCATTATTAGAATAGAAATTAATGAAAAAAAATGTTTTATTTATAATTTTAGAACATTAAAAAATAAAAATAATCTTTTATATTTTAAAAAAATAATTTGTTTTGTTCGATTTAATAAATCTGATAAATATATATACGAAGGACATAAATTTTTTAATGATATTTTTTCCAGACTTGATATAATTGAAGAAATTGATATTAAAAATGAAATAAGCGCTTTCGAGTATATGCCATATAAAGATCCTTATTGTTTTATGCCCTTAATTTTTCTTAATGTTGAACAAATTCTTTCAGATGGAAATTGTTTATTTAAAAGTGTATCTATTTCTCTTCCCCAGGCGAAAGGAATTATTGAAATGCGAAAAGACATGATTTTAGGCGCAGATAAAAAACCTTTCCATTCGTTGTATAATAATATAAATACTAGAATAGATTATGTTATTTTAAGAAAAAGTATTATTGATTATATTCGCAGCGATGTTAATAAAAACAATGATGATAAAAGTAAACCAGATTATTTTAAATTCGATGAAATTAAAAAAAAAGAATTTATTGTATCATTGGAAAGATATTATAATGATGGAGTTTGGACTGATTCAACAGTTTCTACCTTTGGTGATATCGGAGATATATTAATATCATATATTTCAAAATATTTAAAAATAATTTTATTAATTTATGAAGATGATTCAATAATAACAATTAATCCCGGATACTTGGATCCAAAAATAAAGTATCCATTTTTACTTTTAGAACGAATTAACAGAAATCATTATAATTCTTTATTTCCAGTAAATCAAAACGATTTAGATTTTTTAAATTATAGAATTTGTGAAAAAAATATTTTAAAATATAATTACATCAACGATTTTAAAATAATAAAAGAAAGCTTTCGAGATATAATAAAATATATGAATTTTATAACTAATACTACACTACCAGAACATGATATACTTTTTAATAAAAAATATTCCAATTATTATAATCAAAATCAAAAAATATTTTTTGAAAATTCAAGATTTTATAAAAATGTAAAAAGTATTCAATATTATGCTTTAAATGATTGTTTTGATAGACTATTAAAAGAAGATAACCAAGTTGTATTTGATTTACCCGAAACAATGATACACAAATTTCCCAAAACTCCTATTCCACCTAAAAATGTTTCAAAAAAAGAAAATAAACATTCCCCATCTGAAAAACATAAATCACCTCTCCCAAAAACTCCTATTCCACCTAAAAATATCCCACAGAAACGTAAATCACAAACACCTTCACCTAAAAATATCCCACAGAAACGTAAATCACAAACACCTTCACCTAAAAATATCCCACAGAAACGTAAATCTCAAACACCTTCGCCTAAAAGTTTCTCACCGAAACGTAAATCTCAAACACCTTCACCTAAAAGTTTCTCACCGAAACAAAGACCCAAAACGCCTTCGCCAAAAACAAAATCAACATTTCCTAAATCCTCTTCACTTTTCAAAATTTCTGTTCCACCCAAAACCTTTTTTTCTAAAGATAAAGATGATTCTTTAATAATTAAACCTATCATATTTTCAAATACTCAATCAATAGTTTCGCCGAGAAGGTCAATGTCACAAGTGTTGGACCCAAAAAAACCTTTTTATTTTTCACCTTTGTCTTCACGGAAATCCATGCACCAAACGAAAACATTAAAAAAACGCTTTTATTCTTCGCCTTTGCCTTCACGAAAATCCATGTCCCAAACGAAAGCGTCAAAAAAACTTTTTTATTCTTCTCCCTTGCCTTCACGAAGAAAAAAAAGTCCAAAAGCGATTACCTTTTTGCCGGCTAGAAGAAGATCTCAAGTGATGAACCCAAAAAAACGCTTTTATTCTTCGCCTTTGCCTTCACGAAAATCCATGTCCCAAACGAAAGCGTCAAAAAAACTTTTTTATTCTTCTCCCTTGCCTTCACGAAGAAAAAAAAGTCTAAAAGCGATTACCTTTTTGCCAACAACACCAAAATCGGTTCCAGTTAAAATTTCGCAAATTTTTAATCCATCTAAAACTTTTTTAAGAGAACAAAGTTTTATTTTACCGTCAGCAAAATCATTACCTGCATCTGTTTCGACGGATCGTTCACAAACAATAACGCGTTCAGTTCAACCTAAAACGACTATAAAAAAAACATTATCTTCACTTTCCTCATCAGATTCCGACCAATATTCAAAAACATCATCATCAGATTCCGACCAATATTCAAAAGAATTTTTTAAAAAATATTATAGTAATTTAGAAGTTCCAACTAAAAGTCGTTCTCGGTTGACTGCAGAACCTTCACCCGATACTCAGGATAATGCATCACAAACATTTATTCGTTCAATAAGATCAAAATTTAAAACAAATAAAAAAAGTTCAAAACTTACACCGCGTACATCATCATCTATTTCAAAGCAAACAAATAATCTTAAAAAATTTGAATCAAAAATTAAAAAAGGAAATAAACCTTCATGGGAATTAAAACTATTGACTATGGATCCTTCCACCAAGAAAATTCATGATAAATTTAAAAGACCATCAAAATATTTAACAAGAAAAACCGTTTCGCTTTCTGATAGATTTTGGAAAACTCCGAAATTTAAAAGAAAAGTATTATCATTACCAAGTAAAAACTTTTTTACATCAAATAAACCAAAATATTCTTCAAAATTATTTTCTAAACCTAATTCTTTGCCAATAGAAACAAAAAGAATATTTGTTCGAAAACCATTATCATTACAAAATGTTCACGGTTCGACAAATAAGAAGGAAATAAATCCGCCATCAAAGTTTAAAATTTTATCTTTTACAAAAAATAATAAAAAAGAATCAAAATCATTATCCAGAAAACCAATTAAAAATAAAATGATAACATTGATAAAACCAAAATCGTCAAAAATTACAAAAAGGAATATAAAAACTAATATTTTATCGAACGAATCCAGAACAATTTCAAATAGAGAAAAAAAAATACAAAATAAATCATGTTATCTTAAAATAATTCCTTTTGATTTTAATCGCAATAAATATGATGATTATGAAATTGAATAAATAAAAGCTTTTTCAAATTTATTTTGAAAAATATTAATTGTTTAAATTTGTTTAGGAGAATGAATTTTTTTTAAATCCATTTTAGTAAATATTTATCAAATAATTTCTAAAACTATTAAAAAAATGGATTTCAAAAAAAATTTAGAATTAAAAAAAATTTTTGATCAAGAAATCAAAAATGAAAACATAAATGATATAATTTCTTATTTTAAAAAAAATAAATGTAATTCGAATATTTTAAGAGGTTTGGCGAAAAAAAATTACATTTCTAAAGGCGCTTATGGAAGTGTTTATAAAATTTTTATTAAAGATTATCTATTTGTGGCAAAAATATATCCATACAAAAATTATTATAATTTAAATGAATTTGTTATTTATAAAGAAATTTATGATTTATTTTTTAAACATAAATTTTATCATGTTCCAATTCTTTTTGATTTATTTATTTGTAAAAATAAATCAAAATTTAATAATATAATTAATTATCTAATTAAAGAACATTCTATTGCCGACTCCGATTATTATTGTTTATTATTTAATGAATATTGTCCAGAAGGTTCTTTAAGACGTTTTATGAGAGATAATGGTTCTGAACATAATTATAAATTAATTTTTTTACAATTTTTTATAATTTTATATTTTTTAAAAATTAATTTTAAAGATTTTTTGCATAATGATTTACATATTGATAATATTTTAGTACGTAAAATTAATAAAAAAAAATTTAAATATAGTATTGAAAATTTAAATTTTAATTTTGAATGTGACTTCGAACTTTTAATTAATGATTTTGGAATGAGTACAACAAAAAAATTTAATAAAAATTTATTTAGCGGTAGTTTTAAAAAGGATATTAGATATGATATTTTTAAATTTATAAATACATTTTTTAACGATAATAAAAATAGATATAATGATATTGATATTTTTATTGTAAATATTTGTCATCCAAATATTTTAAGAAAAGTAATAATTTATGATAATATCGAATTTGTAAAAACTTATTCTTTAATGATTCCAATTGAAGAAATCAATAAATATTACCCATTTATTAATATACCATCAATTGAAGAAATATTAAAAAATAAATTATTCAAAAATTATATTCTATAGAATTTTTAAATTTTTTTCAAAAAAAAAATGAAAATATTAAAAGAACATCAAAAAAAAGTAGTTGATTTTATTTCAAAAGATAAGAATAGGGGTATTTTACTTATCCATGATACAGGAACTGGCAAAACATTAACTTCAATAGCTTCTATTTTTGAAATACAGAAAACAAAAAATAAAGATGTAACCATTATAACACCAGTAACTTTAACGGAAAAATGGAAAAATGAAATTATAGAATTTAATGGGTTTATACCTGAAAATTTTAAATTTCAGACTTTTCAATCAGTTTTTAAATATAATATAGAAGAATATTTTTTAGATAATATAATCGTCATCGATGAAGTTCATAATTTAAGAACTGAAATTGGTTCATTTTATTTTAATTCTGAAGGAATAATAAAATTTGCTTTAGAACATAATATTAAAAATTTTCCGATAGAGGAATTTGAAGGTGTCCATAAAATAAATAAAGAACTAACAGAAATTTTAAAACTTCATAAAATTCCAGAATATTTAATAACAGTACCCAAAAAGGGAAAATATGCTTATTATATAATGATTTGTGCTTTAAATGCATTTAAAATAATTTTATTAACTGCTACGCCGATTATTAATAGTTATAGAGATTTAGATAATATTTTTAAAATGTTTAATAATAATATTCAAAATATGTCAACTATTCACGAACTCGATTTTATTATGTCAAAATATAAGATACCAGTTTCTTATTATTTTATTGAAAAGACACCAGAAAACGGATATCCTTATTATAATATTTATAAAATTTTGGTTGAAATGGATGAACAACAAAAAAAGTTATATGAAAATTTTGAAAAAAATATTAAATTAAATTTAACAGAAATGAATAAATTAAGAGTTAAAGTAAATACAGAAATCGCATTAGAATATTATAGCCCCAAAATAAAACATATTATAGAACATTTAGAAAAAAAATATTTAAAAACATTAATTTATTCCTTTTTTATTGATAAAGGAATGGAACCTGTTTATAATATGTTAATTGAAAAAAGTAATTTAAAAAAAGAAGAAATTTTTATGATTACGGGAAAAACAAAAATTGACCATCGTCAAACCATTGTTGATCAATTTAACAATATTGAAAAGGGGGTAATGATTATTTCAAGTGCCGGAAGAGAAGGAATTGATCTCAAAGGTGTGCGATATGTTTTTTTATTGGAACCGGGATGGAATGAATCAAGTGATCATCAAGCTTTATCTCGAGCGGTTCGATTTGGATCTCATAAACATTTACCTTTAAAAGAACAAAAGGTTGATATTTTTAGATTAATTTTAAAAGGCACCATTGATTTTTATTTATATGAAAAATTTGTTAAAACAAAAAAAGCCAAATCGGACAAGTTTATGAGATTATGTCAAAAATATACCATATGAGTTTTTTTTTGTTTTTAAAGTTTTAAAAAATGTCGGAAAAAATAAAATTTAATTTTTTAAAAATTTTTTTGGGTATAAGTTTAGCTTGGATTATTATTTACTGTTTTATTATTTTAGCTGGTACTTCCAATCTTAAAGATATAATTTTCGATCCGATGAGTAAAGATGTTACTCAACATCAAATAAATATCATAAAAATTACTTCACTCATATTTATTATCGTGAATACTTTGTCACTTGTCGCTTTAATTATATGGTTTATTATTAATTACATTAATCGAAATAATCCATAGTAACAAATAAAAACTTATAAAATATATAAGTTTTTTTAAAAAAAAATAAACTGTTAAAAATGGATGAATTAATGTTAAAAATAATTTTGTTTTTTGTTTTATCAGTTTCATTAATATTATATAGTATTTGTTATAATAATATAATAACAATTGAATCATATAATACATTAGTTCCGATTGAAAATTTGATTGAACAAGACGAAACCATCATAGGTAATTTAAAAAAACCAAATAATACAATAAAATATATAACATCTGATAATTATAAAATTAATACTGAAAAAATTAAAATATTTCTGAATTCTTTATTTAAAATGGTTGCATCCGCATTACTTATTTTATGTATTTTTGTTGGAGTTATAATTTTTTTGGTTCAAAATTTTTTCCCCTATAGAGATCATTCATCACTATTCGATTCACATATTCTCGCGAATTCTTATATTGGAGATAGCTCTGCTAGAGGTGTATATTTTTAGTTTAAAAAACTAAAAAATTGGTCAAAAAGGATCATTATTTATTTTAAACAATCTTTGATGAAAGTAAATAATGATGATTTTCTATTTTGACGATTTTTATAAGATATTAATAACATGAATAATTGTTTTGTTTTAATAGATTTTTTTTTTAGATAATTATGCATATCAATTAAACTTTTTTTAAAATTTTCATCATTAAAAGTAGAAAAAATCAAATTACGGTTACAATGTGAAGCGACGAGCAATTGAATTAAACTTTTTAATTCTTGATCACCACCATAAATACCACAACCCCAATTTCCTGTTGAAATAGTCGATAATTTTTCATTTTCTTTTTCAATTGTTGGATAAGCTGAGAAAGCAACAAAACATTTATTCAAATCTCTAATAATATTATGCTTTAAATATTGATCTTCTTTGTTTTTTTTAAATGATTTTGCATCCATTGCTACCATATACGATAATTTTCTTTTTCCGAATTTGGTATTTATTGTTTGAATGTTGTCTTCAGCATCACCCGTAAATTTAAAAGTGCTACTGTATCCAGTATAATTATTAAATTTTTCAAATCCCGTAACGAATAAAACTTCATTTTCCATAAGTTTTTCGGTAAACAATCTTGAAACAATTAATTCAGGATGTGTTATAAATTGTATTTCTTCTTGAACTAATCCGGCACCAATTACGCCTCCACCTACAAAAGAATTTGCAAAATCAACTTGAAGGGTGTAATCATGATCTTCAATTTTTTTGGTTGAATAAACTTCAAGATTTGTTAAAGTGTGATCAGATAAATTCCACATGGGCATATTTTTTTTATTGATTGATCGCCGAAAATAAGTAACTAAATTTAATTTATGTTTATCATACATCATAACTCTTCTGAAATAATTCATCAAACATTTAATTTTTTCGACATTACTTGATTCATTAAATCTATTACCCGAATAAACTGGCGTAAAATTTATGTTGGTTAATTGTTTTGAAAATAAATGTTCCGGGAAAGTGCAAAAAAATGAATTAATTAAAATAATAAATATTTGAAATTGTGATAAAGTTATTGATGCATCAAAGTTTCCCGTTTGCTGTTTCAATAAAGGAATTGATGAAGTTAACGTGCATTCTGTTAATTCTATTAAATTTTTAATCATCAAAGGTATAATTTTTTCAAATAATCTTTTATTTTTATCTTCGGGATTGTTTTCAAAATATCGATCAAAACTTGTAAAATATGTTGGATTATTCGAATGTGTTTCATGACATTTTAAAATACAACTTTTCAAGTCTTTGCTATTATTTATTTCCGATCGTAGTGCATCAATTATGATATTCCATTTTTTTGTTTGAACACCATTGGTGAATTTTACATTTTTTTCATTAAACGGAAAATAAACATGTTCAAAATCCCATTCCTTTTCAGGAAAATTTGGATAAGGTTCTGGGATTTCATTTTCGCTTGTACTTTCGGTCACTGCAATAATATGATTGCATTTTCCTTGAATAGAAACACGTTCTTGATCAGAAAAATGAATCATGTTTGAAAAATATTTTTTCGTTTTAATATTTTTTTTTTTTGAAAAAAAAATTTTATTTAATTAATTTTATTTAATTAATTTTAGTTAATTAAAATAATTATTGTTTTCACGTATTACGTGAAAAAAACATTTTTTATTTTTGAATATATTATTTCATTTCATGTTTTAAATAATTTTGCAATTCATTCATTTTCTTTTTCACTTGTGTTATTCCCGTTAATAAAATATTTTCAGGTTTTAATGAACCACTTGATTCAACTTCAAAATAAAATTTTGTCGGTATTTCATCTGAATCATTAGAATCATATTTAAAAATTATTCCCGTTGTCGGATTCCATTTAGCGTTATCTTTTGCGGTACCTTTTTTCGCAAAAGCATGAATTTTAAGTTCTTGGCCTTTTCGAATCTTAACGATAGTAATATCATCAAACGCCGGTTTAATTCGCGGATCGGATGATTTCAAATCCGAAGACGTAATACGTTGTGTTTGGTCTTCTTTACAAGTTACATTTATAGTAAATTCAATTGAACAATCGATACAATTTTCTTTGCAATTACAGTCGCGTGGAAATCGTATATTTTCCACAACATCATCAGAAATAAGTGGTATTAATCCAAGTCTATGAGCAATAAATTCATCACATAAAACAGTAGAATTAGAATCCAATTTAATCCAATCAATAGCCATTGTTGCAGTTTCTGTGATCATTATTCTTCGAATAGCATTAGCAATACTTAAATCTATATTTTCTAATTGGAATTTAAGCGTTTCATTTGTTAAATCAGTAATAGAAAGCTGACATGAATTTACATTCGTCATTTTAATTTTAATATTTGTTCTTCTTTTTTATAAGTCAATTGTTAAATACTTTAATTCAAAAAATAATCAAGATAATTGCACTAATGTGGCATTTTGGGGTCGTAGACGTAAAGTTGAAGGATCGTAAACAATTGGTTGTGAATTGGAACGGTTTCCATATAAAGAAGTAAAATTTTCAGAAGAATTTAATTTATTATTTAAAGTTGGATTATATAAATTTGTCGGCATATAATCTCGTTTCGAACCTTTACTCAAAGTATCACCCGATCCTTGTGCATTTAGAAATGATGTTACTTGTGCGGGTCTAATACTATTTTCATTTGCAATAAATTCATTTACCGGATAAGTATATAAGGCGCAATCTGGCGATCCAGTTGTTTTAACTAAATTACGATGATTTCCCGGTCGACCAAATTCATCAACAATATTATTTATATTTGCACAAAATTTTGCATTTCCTAAATTTTTATTAGCAGAATATTGGCGAATTGCTTGGCCAACATCAACTCGAGTCGGATCCTGAGATTTTAAATTAACAATATTGCTCATTTTTTAATTAATAAAAAAATAAATTTTATCATTTATTTTTAAAAGAATGAAAAAGTTATATATAATAAAAATATTCATCTAAATTAGAATGAGCTTGTTGTTTTAAATTTTTACCAACCAATTCAGCAAGACGATGAGCATAAAAACACGGAGCCGGTACTCTAATAGTTGAACACATATTATAATATAAATGAGTTAATTTATATGTTAGAATTTGAATTTTATCAGGTTTTAATCCATTTTCATCTTTTATAATATTATATAATGTCGGAGTTACTGTTCCTTGATTAACGGATTGCGAAATTAAGAAAAAATCATATCGTTCTGGACAAGTTACTACATAATCAATTATCGTTCCACTAGGTGGATTAAAATACATATTTTTTGAAAATGCCATAAATCTTGTATTTATTCTTTTGCTAACTAAAATAAAAGTTAATTTAATACCTTCAGGTATTTCTTGAAGAACTTGTTTAGATTTTAAAATTCTCTGTAAAGCATCGACTTCATGATTTATTATTTCTTTAAGTTGACTCGAACCAACATCATCACGATAAAAGAAGACACGATTTGGAAAAGATTTATTTTTTTTCTTATAATTATTTAAACATTTTTCGAAAACGGATTCAATTTCAGTACATAATTCAGTTCCTGCGGAATGAATTATTGCTTTTGAAAAAACTTGTGTAAAACTATTATTATAAGACGCAACAAAAGCTCCAACGGATTGACCTTTATGATATCCATTTTTGTCATGGAAAACATCAAAGCCTGCAATCATTACATTTTTAAAAGGAATGTCAACTTTCCATGGAACACCTCTTAATTTTGTCGCCATTTGAATAATGATTTTAATTGCAATTGATGAATATTTTTTTCGATTTTTTAAAACATTTGAAAAAGTAACAATTTGACTAGGTATTGGTTCTTCGACACAAAGCCTCTTTTTAATCAAAGAATAAATATTTTCAAAATCATTTGGGATTACAACAAAAATAAAGTTTGGATTCTGAAAAATACAATCATTAATATTTTTAATATAGGATTGTGCATTTCGTTCATCGTATACATAAAAAAAATTAGGCATTTCCAAAACAATGTTGTATCGTGATGAATCTCTCATCATAAATCTCAAAAGATCTTTAATTTCATTTTCACAAGATTTAGGACAAATAATATACCAATTTTTTATTGAAATATCATTTACCATTTCAATTGTTTGTCTTGACCAATTTGCTTCTCTTTCGCAATATACATTTTTTTTAAAAATGATTTTTTCAGGCGGAAGAATACGCCCATTTAATTTTACTAAATCATATTGAATACTAATATTAAATTCTTTCAAAATATTTAAAACTTTATCATTATTTTTAATTTTCAATGCAAAATTATTAAGTTCTTCAATCCGTTTAGCCGGAGTCATTCTCGCCCATTCACTAATTGATTGCGTCAATTTATAATTTGAATTTTGATAAGACGTCAACCCAGTCATTCGAACTAATTCGGGAATTAAATAAATAAAATTATCGCTATTTCCGCCTCGTCGATCTTTTTCTTTAGGTTTTGATAATAATATAGGTTGATTTAAATTTTTAATTTTAATTTTATAACGAGATTCAAAATATTCATAAAACCTTATTTCTTTATTTGTTTTTTTCAATTTAAAAGTAGACATAGGTGTTAAATCAAAGTTAATACCATCAATACGATATGTTTTGAAATTATTATAATCGGTCACAACAATATTTCCACAAATTAAATTTCGAATTTCATCAAAAAGTGCAATTTTATTTTTTTTATCTCGAAATCGAAACATAATTTGATCAATATAATCTAAAGCTGTATCTTCACGAAGAATTTTAGTTGTTAATTCAACACATAACATTAAATCTTCTTCTTTTTGATGAACAGTTGTAATATATCCAGGCCAAATTTGAAGATTATGTTCTCTAATTTTTTTAACTCGATTCGGATCATAATAATTTCTATTAAAACGTTTGAGATCCATTTCTTCCATCGCCTTTTTCCAAATAACATTAATAAAATGAATATATTCATGTTCATTAGAATTAACTTCTCCAATGAATTTAATAGATATTTCAACTATCTCAATAGTCTTATTTGGAATTTTAACATTTGATGAAGTCAATAACAATTCTTCATTTGTATCGATTTTTAATTTTTCAATTGAAAAAAGTATAGTTCCATCAAAAACAAATGGCGGAAATGAATTTTTATGTTGATAAATTAAATATTTTTTTAAATTTGTTTGATCAATTATATTACTATCATTAAAATTTACACAATACTTAAAAATAGTACAATATGGCATTTTATTAATTTTAAAATAATTTGTAACCAATGGAATAATATCTCCTGTTTCTCCTTTTTTTGAATTCGAAATAATCATTTTTTGTAATTTTTCATCAAGATTAATAGATTTATCTTCGCTAATAATCATTTTTTGTAATTTTTCATCAAGATCAATAGATTTATCTTCGCTAATAATCATTTTTTGTAATTTTTCATCAAGATCAATAGATTTATCTTCGCAAATAAATTCTTCATTTTTAGATGGTTCTGGTTCTGGTTCTGGTTCTGGTTCTGGTTCTGGTTCTGGTTCTGGTTCTGGTTCTGGTTCTGGTTCGGAAATTTTAATATTTCTTGCTTTTTGAAGTCGATTTTGACATGAAAATTTTGGTTTTTCTTGTTTTCTATCATGAGTAAATTTATGATTTGGAATCTGTTCTCTTTGGGGGGAATTAATTTCAGATTGTTTAAATGAATTAAATTTATCATTAACTCTAGAATTGTATGATGAAAAATTTGAATCATATTGTTGTCTAAAATCTAAATTTTGTGATTGTTGATAAAATTCATTATAAATTTTAGGTGAATTTTTTCTTGGTTGGAAAACGGGTTCGGAAATATTTCTTGGTTGGAAAACGGGTTCGGAAATATTTCTTGGTTGGAAAACGGGTTCGAAAATATTTCTTGGTTGGAAAACGGGTTCGAAAATATTTCTTGGTTGGAAAACGGGTTCGGAAATATTT
>Ga0172367_10001273_pt1 | contig 37204 bp, 26 predicted proteins | sample Lak10m_FD_114542 | JGI IMG/M metagenome (GOLD analysis project Ga0172367, IMG submission 114542) | Freshwater microbial communities from Kabuno Bay, South-Kivu, Congo - kab_022012_10m | ecosystem: Environmental > Aquatic > Freshwater > Lake | place: Democratic Republic of the Congo: South-Kivu... | reverse complement strand
GTCGGTGACGAAGTTCGGGCTGAGGTAGCCGCGGTCGAACTGCATGCCCTCGACCACGTCGACGATGGTCTCGAGGCTCTTGCCTTCCTCCACGGTGATGACGCCGTCCTTGCCGACCTTCTTGAAGGCCTCGGCCATCATCTTGCCGACCTCGTCGTCGTTGTTGGCGCTGATGCTGGCCACCGCGGCGATGCCGCCGGAGACGTCGGACACCGGCTTGGCGTGCGAGGCGATCTCCTTGGTGACCGTCTCGACGGCGCGGCGCATGCCGCGCACCAGCGCGTTGGCGTCGGCGCCGGCGGCGAGCTGGCGCAGGCCGGCCTTGAAGAGCGCCTCGGCCAGGACGGTGGCGGTGGTGGTGCCGTCGCCCGCGTCGTCGGAGGTCTTGCTGGCGGCCTCCTTCACGAGCTTGGCGCCCATGTTCTCCACCTTGTTGCGCAGCTCGATCTCCTCCGCCACGCTGACGCCGTCCTTGGTGACGTTGGGCGAGCCCCAGCTGCGGTCCAGCACTGCGTTGCGGCCGCGCGGGCCGAGCGTGCTCTTGACGGCGGAGGTGAGCTTCTCGACGCCGGCGAGCAGCTGCTTGCGGGCGTCCGTGTCGAATGCGAGTTCCTTGACTGCCATGCGGGTCTCCGTGTGGGTGATCCTGTGCCTGCCGACGGCGTGACCGCCGGGGCGATGCAGGGGATGCAACCCGCGTGCCAACAGCGAGCAATCGCGAGGGTTCTAGAAAGAGATGTATTATTGGACATTCCGCGCTCCCCGCTGCCACTTCGGCAGCAGGTGTGCGCGGGGGCGTGCCGCGCGTCAGCGGAAGCGTCGGGGGTCGATGACCGGCGACCGCAGCGCGGTGGCGATCACCCAGCCGTTGGCAAGCAGGTAGGCCAGGCCGATGGCCGCAAGCACGGACAGCGCCGAGCCCAGCCCCCAGACGAGGGTGGCGATGTCCTCGCCGTAACCCTGCGCCGCCACGGTGCCGACCTGGGCCGTGATGGCGCCCGCGAGCACCATGGAGACCAGCTCGGAGCCTTGCTTGCCATGCCGCCCCTCGCGGTAGGCACGGCTGAGGGCGCCGGCGCGGCCGAGCACCGGCCCGAGCGCCCACAGCATCCACACCGCGGGCAGGAGCTGCGCGGCGATCACCGCGATCCGCAGCGATGCGAACCCGCCGACCGGCGTGAGGCTGGCGACGAACCCGCCGAGGAGGACCGCCGCCCACGCGACCAGGCTCCCCGAGAGCCTGCGCACGCGGCCCGCGCCGAGCCCTGCGCGCAGCGAGGGATTGCGCGCCTCGCCGAGGCCCCGGGCGACCAGCACGCCCGCGACCGCGAGCGCTGCGCCCGACACGAGCCACGACGGACGCTCGACCTGCGACGGGAACGATGAGCCGCGTCCTGCGAGCGCATCGACCGCCCGCATCGCCGGGCCCGAGCCCTGCACGAGGAGGGCGACAAGCGGCGCGGCCGTCGCGGCGACGATCGCCGTCGACGCCGCGTACGGCTGCTGCGGCGCGGCGAGGCCGGAGACGCCGGGATCGCTGCTCGCGGCGACCGAGGCAACCACCTCGAGCCCGCACTCCGGGCACGCACCGAGCACGCGGCAGCCCGCGAGGTCGTAGCGGCATCGCGCGCATCGCACGTGCGCGTCGAGGACGGGACCGTCGTCGGATGGGTGCGCGGCGGGCATCGGGGAGGTGAACGATATACTTGCCGGGCAGTTCAGGCGAAGCATGACCGACGCAACACCGCTTCACCGCCTGCGCGACAACGTGGCCAGCGCCTACATGGGGAACGTCCAGGCGGTCGACCGCCTGCTCGTCTGCCTGCTCGCGCGCGGCCACGTGCTGATCGAGGACGTGCCGGGCGTGGGCAAGACGGTGCTCGCCAACGCGCTCGCGCGCAGCATCGACTGCACCTTCAGCCGCATCCAGTGCACGCCCGACCTGCTGCCCTCGGACATCACCGGCGTCAGCATCTACCACCGCGACCGCGACGCCTTCGAGTTCCGCAACGGCCCGGTGTTCGCAAACGTCGTGCTGGCAGACGAGATCAACCGCGCCACGCCGCGCACGCAGAGCGCGCTGCTCGAGGCGATGGCCGAGGGCACCGTCAGCGCCGAGGGCCACGTGCTGCAGCTGCCGGCACCCTTCATCGTGGTGGCCACGCAGAACCCCTACGAGTTCGAGGGCACCTACTTCCTGCCCGAGAACCAGCTCGACCGCTTCCTGATGCGCATCTCGCTCGGGTACCCGAGCCCCGACGACGAGAGCCGCATCATCCACCGCCAGCCGGCGCGCACCGCGCTGCGCGAGCTGCGGCCCGTGATCGCCGGGCCCGCCATCCTGGAGCTGCAGGACGCCGTCGACCGCGTCCGCATGGAGCAGTCGCTCGTCGACTACGTGATCTCGCTCGCCGCTGCCACGCGCAGCCACGAGGAGCTGCAGGTGGGGATCAGCCCGCGCGGCTCGCTCGCCCTTGCGCAGGCCGCGCGCGCCACGGCACTCCTCGCGGGCCGCGACCATTGCGTCCCCGAGGACATCGTCTCCAACGTGCTCCCGGTGTGCGCGCACCGCGTCGTCAGCCGCACCTACATGCACCAGGGCGACACGCTCACCACGCGGCGCATCCTGCAGCAGGTGCTCGAGCAGGTCCGGAGCCCGGCGTGACCGGGGCGGCGCCCGCGGTCGTCCTCCTCTCCGGCGGCATGGACTCGGCGGTGGTGCTCGCGCACCTGAAGGCCGAGGGATTCGCGTGCCACGCGCTGAGCTTCGACTACGGCCAGCGCCACCGCGTGGAGCTCGAGCGCGCCGCGGAGCTCGCGCGCGCGATCGGAGCGGCGAGCCACCGCACCGCGCGCATCGACCTGCGCGCCTTCGGCGCGAGCGCGCTGACCGCCGACATCGAGGTGCCCAAGGGCCGCGACGTCGAGCACGCCACGGGCATCCCGGTGACCTACGTCCCGGCGCGCAACACCATCTTCCTTGCGCACGCGCTGGCCATGGCCGAGAGCCTCGGCGCGCGCGACATCGGGATCGGCGTGAACGCCATCGACTACTCCGGCTACCCCGACTGCAGGCCGGCGTTCGTGGCGGCGTTCGAGAAGCTCGCCAACCTGGCCACGCGCGCCGGCGTGGAGGCGGGCGAGCGCGGCGAGCGATGGATCCGCGTGCAGACGCCGCTCCTCCACATGTCCAAGGCCGAGATCGTGCGGCGGGGCAGGGCGCTCGGCGTCCCACTTGACCGGACCGTCAGCTGCTACGACCCCTCCCCGGCCGGCGACCCGTGCGGCAACTGCGATGCCTGCCAGCTGCGGGCGCTCGGCTTCCGCGAGGCGGGATGAACGCTGTCCCCGCGGTCCGCCCCGGGGCAACAGGCATCGGACGGGGCGCTCCCGCGCGGACGCCTCGCCCCCGATGAGCGACCGCGTGCCCAACCCCAGGATCGTCCCCACCGGCGACGGCCCGCGCGGAGCGTCCCCGGACGCCGCCGACGTGTTCGCCATCCTGGTGCGGGAGCAGGCCGAGCGCCTCCTTGCCTACCTGCGCGCGACCGTGCCGCCCTCGTCCGTGGACGACCTCTTCCAGGAGGCCGTGCTGGTGGCGTGGCGGCGGCTCGGCGACTACGACCGCTCGCGCCCGTTCGGCGCGTGGATGCGCGGCATCGCGCGCAACCTGGTGATGGACCACCTCTCCCGCCTCGGGCGCGAGCGCCCCACGGACGATGCGCTGCTCGACGCCATCGAGCGCCGTGCCCGGGAGCACGACGGCGCCGACCGCGAGGAGTTCCGCGCGCGGCTTGAGCGGCTCGACGAGTGCGTCGCCGCGCTGCCCGAGGAGTACCGCAGCGTCATCCACCACTGCTACCGGCTGGACGCGCCGCTCGCGCGCATCGCCGCCCAGGCCGGCGCGAGCGTCGAGGCCATCAAGAAGCGGCTGCAGCGCGCGCGCGGGATGATCGCCGCCTGCATGGAACGAAAGGGAGCCACCGCATGACCGACGAACGCTTCGCGCACGAGGACACCGCCGCCGACCGCTGGACCGGCGCCATGCTCGAGGTCCGCCGCCGCGACGGCGCCGTACGGGTCGACGAACTGGTCGACCGGTCCGTGGAGCGGCTGCGCACGCGCACCCAGCGCCGGCCGTTCCCGCCCGCGTGGCGCACGCCGCTGGCCGCCGCGGCGTCGATCGCCGTCATCGCGGGCGCTGCGCTCCTGTTCGCTCCGCAGCCTGCATCCGCCAGCGCGCTGCTGCGCGCGGCGCAGGTGGCCGAGTCTGGCGCCGGCGACCGCCGCTACCGCATCGAGCTGGCCTTCCCGCGGCGCGGCCCGGGCGGTGACGCCCCGCGTGCCGAGGGCACGCTCGACGTGCGCGGTGCGGCCCATGTGCGCCTCGACCTCTCGATGCCCGATGGCCGTCGCCTCCTGCGCGGCCTCGACGGGGCTACGTCGTGGACCGTGTCGCCCTCGGGCGAGGTGCTGCGCGTGCCTGCCGACGCGCCCTGGCCGCGCTTCATCGAGACGTCCGAGGGCGAGCTCCTCGTCGACCGGCTCGACTCGCTGCTCGGCGACGTCGGCGCCTTCTACGCGATCGATCGCTGCGACTCGGGCGGCGCCATGCGCCTCTGCGCGCGGCGCGTCGACCCGTCGTTCCGCGGCCCCGAGCGAATCGAGCTGACCCTCGACCCCGTCACCAAGGCCGTGCTCCGGGCCGAGCTCTCCATGGGCGATGCGCCGCGCCCGCGGACCGACGGCGCGCGCGACGAGCCCGCGGGCGATGGCCGGCGCCCCGACGGCCCGCCCGGCGCGCCGCGGCGCCCGGCGCTGCCGAGCACCATCGTGGTCACCCGCACCGAGGTGCCCGGCGGCGCGTTCGCCGAGGGGTGGTTCGCGCCGCCGAGCGAGCCGACGCGCGACGCACCGCCGCCGCCCGACGATCGCCAGCGCCCGCCGCACCGCGAGCGCGACCGCGGTGATCGCCCGCCGCCCGGCGCGATGCCGCCCTTCGGCCCGCCGCCGCGCGACTGAGCGGCGGCCGCGGGGCGCACGCGCGGGCGCGCGTCACACGTCGAGGTTCTTCACCTCGAGCGCATGCTTCTCGATGTAGTTGCGGCGCTGCTCCACGTTCTCGCCCATGAGGATGGAGAAGAGCGCGTCGGCCTCGCTCGCGGCGTCCCAGCTCACGCGCAGCAGCGTGCGGCGCGCCGGGTCCATGGTGGTCTCCCAGAGCTGCTCGGCCTCCATCTCGCCCAGGCCCTTGAAGCGCTTCACCTCGATGCCGCGCCGGCCCACCTCGTGCAGCGTGCGCAGGATGCTCGGGACGTTCGGGGCCTCGGCCCAGTCGTGGCTGCCGTCCTTCTCGTTGCGCACGCGCCAGGCGTATCGCGTGGGCAGCCTCTCGCCGGTGACGCCCTCCTCCTGGACCAGCGCCCAGTCGTCGATGGCGATGGAATTGGCGAGGAGCTGCTGGAAGAGCTTCTCGAGCTCCTTGTTCTCGTGCAGCACGCGCAGCTGCGCGGGCTTGGCGGCGGGGGCGGCGCCGGGCAGCGCGGCGCCGGGCAGCGCGGCGGCGGGCTTGGCGTCGCCGAGCTCCAGGCCGTTCGCCTTCATGTACTCGGCGGCGTCGGCCTCGGCGTGGAACAGCGCGTCGCCGCCGGCCCATGCCAGCTGCCAGCCGGGGAGGCGGTGCTCGCCCGTCGGGTCCTTGGCGCGTGCGGCCAGCAGCGCCGGGAACGGGATGCCGCGGCGCTGGCTGATGGTGACCAGCTCGTCGAGGCGGTTGAGTATGCGGATGACGTTGCGCACCTTGTCGGGCGCGATCTCGTGGGCCACGCCGCCCTCGGCGTCGCGCACCACCAGCGTGCAGTGCCGGAGCGCCAGCTCCACCAGCGCATCGCCCATCTCGCGCTCGTTGAGCACGTACTCAACCTGCTTGCCGCGCGCCACCTGGTAGAGCGGCGGCTGCGCGATGAAGATGCGGCCGCGCTTCACGAGCTCCGGCATCTGCCTGAAGAAGAAGGTGAGCAGCAGCGTCCGGATGTGGCTGCCGTCGACGTCGGCGTCGGTCATGATGATGACGCGGCCGTAGCGCAGCTTGCTTGCGTCGAAGTCCTCGCCGATGCCGCACTGCAGCGCCTGGATGAGCGTGCGGATCTCCTCGAAGCCGAGCACCTTGTCGAGGCGCGCGCGCTCGACGTTCAGCAGCTTGCCGCGCAGCGGCAGGATGGCCTGGTGGACGTGGTCGCGGCCGCCCTTGGCGCTGCCGCCTGCGCTGTCGCCCTCGACGATGAAGAGCTCGGTGCGCTCCACGTCGCTCGAGGAGCAGTCGGAGAGCTTGTGCGGCATGCCGCCCGAGTCGAGCGCGCCCTTGCGCTTGATGAGCTCGCGCGCCTTGCGGGCCGCCTCGCGCGCCTCGGCGGCGAGCCGCGCGCGGCTGCAGATGCCCTTGGCGTCCGCGGGATGCTCCTCGAGCCAGCGCCCGAGCAGCTCGTTGAGCGCGCCGCTCACGAAGGGGCTCACCTCGGGGTTGAGGAGCTTCTCCTTGGTCTGGTTGTTGAAGGTGGGGTTCTTCAGCTTGACGCTGACGATGGCGGTCAGGCCCTCGCGCAGGTCCTCGCCGGTGACCTGGTCCTTGCCGTCCTTGAAGATGCCGTTGCGGCGCGCGTAGCCGTTGATGGCGACGGTGAGCGCCTGCTTGAACGCGGTGACGTGCGTCCCGCCGTCGCGGTTGGGGATGTTGTTGCCGAACGCGAGCAGGTTCTCGCTCATCGCGTCCGTGTACTGCATGGCGATGTCGGCGCGCATGCCGGACGCCTCGTCATCGCGGGTGACGGCGATGACCGGGCTCTGCACGCTCTTGGCTGCGTTCAGGTGCCGTACGTAGCCCGCGAGGCCGTCGGCGGCGTGGAAGGTCTCCTCGCGCACGTTGCCGCTCGCGTCGACGCGCTCGTCCTTCAGGTGGATGCGCACGCCCGGGTTCAGGAAGCTGAGCTCGCGCAGGCGGTGCTCGAGCCGCTCGAACTGGAAGTCGGTTTCCGCGAAGATCTCGGGGTCGGGCTTGAAGCTGATGCGCGTCCCGTTGCGGGTGCCGCCGCTGCGCTCGGCCACGACGTGCAGCGGCGCGGTGAGCTCGCCGCGCGCGAAGGCGATCTTCCAGGTCTTGGGGCCCTTGTCCACCTCGACCTCGGTCCACTCGCTCAGCGCGTTCACGCACTTGATGCCGACGCCGTGCAGGCCGCCCGACACCTTGTAGGCGTTGCCGTCGAACTTGCCGCCGGCATGCACCTCGGTGAGGATGACCTCCACCGCGGGGCGCCCGTTGATGGCGGGGTTCTCGTGCCTCATCGGGTCCACGGGCATGCCGCGGCCATCGTCCTTCACCGTGCAGCTGCCGTCCACGCCGATGGTCACGAACACCTCGGTGGCGTAGCCGGCCATCACCTCGTCGATGGCGTTGTCGACGCACTCGTAGACGAGGTGGTGCAGGCCCTCAGGGCCGGCGCCGCCGACGTACATGCCCGGGCGCTTGCGGATCGCCTCGAGCCCCTCGAGCACCTGGATGGTGCTGGACGTGTACTGCTCGGCCGTCGGGGCGGCGTTCTGGGGCGTTGGTGCGGGGGTGGCTTCTGGCATTGCGGGAGTCGGGAAAGTGTACCCCGAAGCGGTGTTTCCCACCGTTTGCGCGGCGGTTCCGCGGCACTCATTCCGCACTGTGATTTCAGGCGTTTTTCGCATGCGCGCCGGGTGTCTCCGCCGCGCGCATTCTGCAGCCCGCGGCCGCGCCGAGCCGATGACCGCGAGATGGGTGATTCCGTGCTCCCGCGCCGCACGTTCGTCTTCTTCGGAATGCTCTTCGCGGCCGGCTGCGCCACGCGGAAGTCGATGCTCGTGGACGCCTCCAGGCTGCCCGAGCCCGACTGGCCCGACATCCCGGCGCCGGAGATGCAGGGCGCCAACGGCCCCGTGTGCCCGCCGCCGAGGGAGCTCTCTGTGGCACGGCAGGCGCCCTCCGGGGCCTCGAGCGCGTCAGCGTCTTCGGCCCCCGCGGCCCGCGAGCAGTGGGTGCCGGGCGGCATCGGCCGAGGGCCCGTCCCGTACGCCATCCCCCGCAACGCGTGGACCACCTACCGGCCCGACCCGAGCGGCATGCAGCGCATGCTGCGCCCGCGCTACATCACCATCCACCACGACGGCCTGCCGCGCGCGTTCACGAGCGCCGGCAGCGAGGAGGCCGGCCGGCGGATCGCGTGGGTGCAGACCGGACACCGCGGCAAGGGCTGGGCCGACATCGGCTACCACTACGTGGTGGACCGCTCGGGACGCGTGTGGCAGTGCCGCGACGTGCTTCGCTGGCAGGGCGCCCACGTCAGCGGGCGAAACGAGCACAACATCGGCGTGATGTGCCTGGGCAACTTCGAGCTCCAGAAGCCGTCGGCCGACCAGATCGACGGCCTCAACCACGTGGTGTCGACCCTGCGCGCCTCGTACGGCATCCCGGTGTCCAACGTCCGCTCCCACCAGGAATGGAAGGGCGCCCACACCGAGTGCCCGGGTGACGGCCTGCAGCCGCGCGTGGTGCAGTTGCGCAAGTCCGGGTTCCGGGCCACCTGAGCGCGGCCTTCCCGCGCGCCACCTAGAATGCGGGGGATCCCCGGACACGCCGATCCACGGATGGACGGCCGATCCCGGGCGCGCCCGCGCGCGTACCGGAGGCAAGGAGATGCCGATGGAGCACGAACCCGCTTCGCAGGCCGGTGACCCGGTGCGCGCGCTCGACGAGGGCGTGCGCCGTGGCGCTGCCGTCGCGCGCCGGACGTTCGTGCTGTTCGGTGCGCTCCTCGCCGCGGGATGCGCGGCATCCGCAACTCGCAAGGTGGCATCGAGCCGGTTGCCGGGGCCCGCGTGGCCCGAGATCCCCGACCCGCCCTCGGATCCGGCGCCGCCGCCGGGCGCCGTGTGCGCCCCTGCGCAGCCGGCGAACGCCGCGACCGGCACGCCCGCGCGCGGCGAGGTCTGCTACGGCGGCCCGGTGCCGTTCGCGCGCCCGCGCTCGATGTGGGCGCGCGGCTTCCCGGATCGCACGCAGATGGACCCGATGCTTCCGCCGAGGTACATCACCATCCACCACGACGGCATGACGCCGTTCTACGGCCTTACCGACGTGGAGACGCGCGGCCGGCTGGAGCTGATCCGCAACGGGCACCGCGGCAAGGGCTGGGGCGACATCGGCTACCACTACGTGGTGGACCGTGCCGGGCACGTGTGGCAGGGCCGCGATCTCCTCCGCTACCAGGGCGCGCACGTGAAGGACCGCAACGAGCGCAACATCGGCGTGATGTGCCTCGGCAACTTCGTCGAGCAGCGCCCGAGCGAGGCGCAGGTCGAGGCGCTGAACCGCACCGTGGCGCAGCTGTGCGCGCACTACCGCATCGGCGCGAAGGACGTCTACACCCACCGGGAGTGGAAGGGTGCGCAGACTGCGTGCCCGGGCGACAACCTGCAGGTGAAGGTGCGGCTCCTGCGCAAGGGCGGCTTCAAGGCGGAACTCGCATGATGTTCGCGCTGGCCATCCTCGCCGACGAAGCGGCCGGTGCCGCAGCCGAGGCCGGCAGCAAGCAGGGCGGATGGCCGCTCCTGGTGTTCGCGGTCGTCACCATGCCGATCGTCGCCTTCCTCGCGTGGAGGCTGGTGCAGCGCCAGGAGCGCGGCGATGCCACGCTCGAAGCCAAGCTGAAGGCCGACGACGAACGCGCCGAGCGCGGACGCCGCGGCGAGTGACGGCAGGACGGGCCGGCGCGCTGACCCGGCAAGGAACGCAGGGAGCAGAAGCGGGCGGGAAAAGAAAGAACGCCCGATGGGTTTGATCCCATCGGGCGCATCGGTCTCCCATAGAGGGAGGAGGGAAAGGCAAGTTGGAACCTCTTCACTTCCTCCGCGAACGTCCTGATGTTGCCCCGGGATCCGTTCCGCGCAAGAATTCGGCGGGCTGAATCTTGACATTGGGGGAGATTCCATTTCTCTGGAGAAACAGTTGTTTCTCTAGAATTGCCTCCCAGGGCTTGTGCGCCTCCGGATCCGGATTGAACGGAAGCCCTGAAATCACGGGGTTTTCAATGGTTTCCAGCCCAAGCACCCCCACGCCGAGCCCCGCGAGCAGGGCCGCCCCGCGGGCGGAGCCCTCGTTGGCCGCCGCCGGCCGCAGCGGAATGCCGAACGCGTCGGCGTGCATCTGGGCCCAGAGCTTGCTGGCAAACCCGCCGCCTGCCGTGATGGCCTCGCTGGGTTGGATGCCCGCGGCGCGCACCTGGCCAAGGCAGAGGGCCATCGACGCCGCCACTCCCTCGAGCACCGCGCGCGCAAGGTGGGCCTGCGTGGTGGCAAGGGTCAGTCCATGGAACGAGCCGCAGGCGGTGGGGTTGGGCACGGGGCAGCGCTCGCCGGCGAGCGTGGGCACGAAGGTCACCCCGTCGCTGCCCCGCGCGATCCGCGCGGCCTCCTCGTCGAGGATCTCGTGGATGGCGCGCCCCTCGGCCGCCGCGCGGGCGTCGAGGTCGCGTGCCAAGGTGTCGATGAACCACCGGAGGCTTCCGCCCGCGCTGAGCATGACGCTCATCAGGTGCCAGCGCCCCGGCAGCGCGTGGCAGAACGCATGCAGCGCGCCGTCGGGCGAGGCGCGGAACCGGTCGCTCGCCGCGAACAGCACGCCGCTGGTGCCGAGCGTCGCGGCGAGGCGTCCGGGTGCCGTGATGCCCGCGCCGATGGCGGCGGCGGCCTGGTCGCCGGCGCCAGCGACCATCGGCGTGCCCGCGGCGAGGCCCATCGCGGCGGCCATCGCCGGCGAGAGCCGGTCGACCACGTCCTGCGACTCGTGGCACGCGGGGACCTGCGCCGTGCGCATGCCGAGGTCGCGGAGCATGGCCTCGCTCCAGCGACGGTTGGCGACGTCGAAGTAGAGCGTGCCGCTGGCATCGGCGGCATCGGTCGCCCGCACTTCGCCCAGCTTCAGCCGCAGCCAGTCCTTGGGGAGCAGCACGCAGTCGGTGCGGCGCCACGCATCGGGCTCATGGCGCTGCACCCAGCGCACCTTGGGTGCGGTGAACCCCGGCAGCATCCTGTTGCCGGTGCGTGCCAGGATCTCGGGTGCGCCGATGCGTGCATCGAGCTCCGCGCACTCCGCGGCGCTGCGCGAGTCGTTCCACAGAATGCACGGGCGCACGGGTTCGTCGCTTCCGTCCACCAGCACCGAGCCATGCATCTGCCCGCTGAAGCCGATGGCCGCGACGCGCGCGCCGGCATCCGGGTGCCCCGCGGCCGCGGCGCGCGCGAGCGCCTCGCGCACGGCGTGCACCGCTGAGCGGAGCCAGTCGGACGGGTCCTGCTCGCTCCAACCGGGCCGAGGCGTCGACAGCGGGTGCCCTGCCGATGCGGACGCGACCGTCGCGCCTGCGGCGTCGGTGAGGAGCGCCTTGACCGATGACGTGCCGAGGTCGAGACCGAGGAGGAGGTCGCTCATTGGCGTGCGTGAAGGTTTGGTTCAGGCGAGCGGCAACGCATGCTCCGCGCGCGATGAGTTAGCGAAACCTGAACCGGATCCATGCGGAGACCTGTCGGACGATGGCTAATTTCGCGTCGCGTTCAGGGACCGTTGTCCCCAGTCAACTGCGAGGAACCATGGCATACCACAGACAGTCCGATGTCCGCACGCGGCCCTCCCGCCGCCTCGGACGCGCGCTCGCGATTGCCGCGGCAGCCGCGGCCATCGCCGCGCTGGCCGCCGCCGTCGCGCCTCGGCAGTCACCCCCCGCGTCGCTCGAGGGCGCGCGCCTCACCCTGAGCAAGTGGATCGAGACCCAGCAGATCATCGCCAAGGAGCGCAACGACTGGGCGCAGGGCAAGGAGATCCTCGAGGGCCGCATCGACCTCGTCGGCAAGGAGGTCTCGGTCCTCAAGGAGAAGATCGCGCAGTCGGAGGCGGCCGTGGCCGACTCCAACAAGAAGCGCGACGAGCTGCTCAAGGAGAACGGAGACCTCAAGGCGCTTGCCTCGCAGCTCGACGGCGCGGCGCGCTCCATGGAGGCGCAGGTGCAGGTGCTGGCGAAGTCCATGCCCGAGGGCGTGCTGACGAAGCTGCAGCCGCTGCTGGCCCGCATTCCCGCGCCGGGCACCGTGGCTCGCGTGTCCACCGCGGAGCGCTTCCAGAACGTGCTCGGCATCCTCAACGAGATGAACCGCGCCAACAGCGAGATCTCGGTGGCCTACGAGATCCGCAAGCTCGCCGACGGCACCTCCAGCGAGGTGCAGGTGATCTACGTGGGGCTGGCGCAGGCCTACTACATCAGCCCCACGGGCGAGGCGGGCGTCGGCGTCCCCGGGCCCGAGGGCTGGCAGTGGTCGCCGCTGCCCAAGGCCGCCAGCGACATCCTGTTCGCGCTCGAGATCATCCAGGGCAAGCACTCGCCCGCCTTCGTTCCCCTGCCGGTGACCATCCAATGAACACGCACGCCCGTCACGTGATCGCGGCGGTGGCCGCCCTCTTCGTCCTCGCGGTCCCCGCCGGCGCGCAGGCGCCCGCCCCCGCGGGGGATGCCCCCGCGCAGGCTCCCGTCATCGCCAAGGTGTCCGGCAACGCCGACGCGGAGCTTGCCAAGAGCATCGCCGACCTCGGCGAGATGCGCGCGCGCATCGCGCAGGAGAAGCTGCCGCTCTCGCAGAAGCTGACCGAGCTCGAGGAGTCGGTGATCGCCCTCCGCAAGGAGAGCGACCGCGTCCAGCGGCTCGTGGATGCCGGTGCGCTCGAGATCGCCACGCTGCGCAACGAGATCAAGAACCGGCAGGACGAGCTCGGCTACATCGGCAACCTGTTCGACGAGTACGTGCGCACGTTCGAGACGCGCATCGCCGTCGGCGAGGTGCAGGTGTACGCGGCGCCGATCGAGGCCTCGAAGTCGCTGATCGAGAACAAGTCGCTTTCCCCCTCGGAGCGCTTCGAGAAGCAGACGGGCTTCGTGGAGCTGACGGTGAAGCGCCTTGCCGACGCGATCGGCGGCTCCCGCTTCGCGGGCGTCGGCGTGGACATGCTCGGGCGCGTGATGGAGGGCCAGTTTGCGATGGTCGGGCCCATCTCCCTGTTCCGCGCGAAGGACGGCGAGGCGGGCGTGGCGGTGGCGCAGGCCGGCTCGCCCAACCCGCTGGTGCGGCCGCTCGAGGGCGACCTCGGGACGCAGGTCGCGCCGCTCGTGGCCTCCGGCGGCGGGACGCTGCCCCTGGACCCGTCGCGGGGCGGTGCGCTGAAGGCGCTGGTGGCCAAGACCAGCATCGTCCACATCTTCATCAAGGGCGGCCCGATCATGTGGCCCATGCTGCTGGCGTCGGTGGTGGCGCTGGCGGTGGTGATCGAGCGGGTGCTCTTCCTGCTCAACGAGCAGCGCAAGCGAAGTCCCAGGACCGTGGCGCAGTTCTTCACGGACGTGGGGCGCGGCGACCTCGACGGCGCGATCCGCGTGGCGGAGGGCTCCAAGGACGCCATCGCGAACACGCTGGCCTACGCGCTCAGCCACCGCGACCAGTCGCTCGGGCACGCGCTCACCTACGCCGAGACCCGGACGCTCAAGCGCTACCGGCGCGGCATCGCGGTGCTCGACACGGTCATCACCCTGGCGCCGCTCCTGGGGCTGCTCGGCACTGTGACCGGCATGATGGGATCGTTCGCCGTGATCGGCGGCGACCTGAGCTCGCCCGGTGCCATCACGGGCGGCATCGCCGAGGCGCTCATCGCCACCGCGTTCGGTCTGGTGATCGCCATCGTGTGCCTCCTGCCCTTCAACTACCTCAACAATCGCATCGAGGGCGTCGAGACCGAGCTCCTCGCCGCGGGCGAGCAGCTGAAGCTCCTGCTCGAGGGCAAGCCCGCGCCGGCGGCAGCGGCCGCCGCGGCGCGCCCGGCGACACCGGAACCGGCGCTGGCCGGCGGGGGGCTCTGACGTGGCCGGCGGCGGCGGACGGCGCGGGAAGAAGGGGGCCCGCATCGAGATCATCCCGCTGATCGACATCATCTTCTTCCTGCTCGCCACGTTCATCATGGTCTCGCTGAGCATGACCAAGAACCAGGGCGTCCAGGTGTCGCTGCCCGGCGCGTCCACCGCGCAGTCGCTCGGCGACAACCAGGAGGCCGAGAAGGCGGTGACGCTGAGCGTGAACGAGAAGGGCGAGATCTTCTTCAACAAGGACAAGATCCAGGCGACGCAGCTGCCGCTGCGGCTGCAGACCTACAAGCTCACGGCCAAGGACCCCAAGGTCATCATCAACAGCGACGGCGCCGCGGACTTCAAGTACGTGGTGGCGGTGCTCGACGAGGTGCGGCGCATCGGCATCGCGAAGGTCGGCATCAACACGGACAAGAAGTAGTTGAGCACCTGGAAGGTCATCCTCTGCGTGGCGGGCGCCGTGCTTGCGCACGTGGCCATCCTGCTCTTCGGCGGGATCCTGTTCCTCGGCCACGGCGAGGAGCAGGCGAGCAAGCGCGACGTGGAGATCGTGACCGAGTCGGTGGACAAGGACCGCGAGGAGCAGGAGAAGCAGGAGCAGGATCCCGAGGAGAAGATCGAGGCGAAGGACGACGCGCCCCCCGACCCGGACCAGTCCGCGCCGCCGCCCGACGCACCCGCCGGGAGCGACGAGGCGCCGGCGCTGGACGCCGCGAGCCTCAGCGCCATCGAGAACGCGCTCAACGGCGCGGCCGGCGCGGGTGGCGTGGACTTCGGCGGCGGGGGTGCATCGCTGCAGTCGGGCGGGCAGTTCGGCGGCACCGGCCGCGGCGGCGGCAAGGGCTCCGACGACCAGTTCCAGGGCGCCTTCAGCATGTCCGAGATCGACCAGCGCCCGCGCGCGGTGTTCCAGGTGGCGGGCAGCTACCCCTCCGAGATGCGCGCGCGCAAGGTCGAGGGCGTGGTGACTCTCCTCTTCATCGTCGACGAGACCGGGCGGGTGGTGAACCCGCGGGTCGAGAAGTCGTCGCATCCCGAATTCGAGGCGCCCGCCGTGGAGGCGCTGCGCCAGTGGAAGTTCGAGCCCGCCATCAAGGCGGGCAAGCGCGTGAGCTGCCGCATGCGCGTGCCGATCCGTTTCCAGCCCAGGTGAACCCATGAACGCCGCTCCCGCCCGACGTCCTGCATCCACGCTCCTCCGCACCCTCGCGCTTGCGGCGGCGTCCGCATGCGCCGGCGCGCACGCCGGCGGGGCGGAGGACCCGCTGATGCCGCGCGCCTCCACCGAGGTCTCTCCCGCGAAGCTGGAGGACGTGTGGAACGACCCGGGCTTCCGGCGGTCGTTCGTCGGCGGCTACGGCATCAGCCCGGACGTGGAGCCGAGGATCTCACAGGACGACCTTGCGCTCCTGGAACTGGTGCGGCAGCTGATGCCGGACGACCTCGCGTCAGCGGAGGCGCTGCTCCGCGACACCATCCGCCCCGAGGCCTGCGCGGTCTTCGACCTGACGCTCGGCGGCATCCAGTTCCAGCAGGAGAAGCTCGAGCCGGCGCTGGAGAACTACCGGACCGCGGTCAGCAAGTTCCCGAACTTCCGACGCGCGTACCGGAGCATCGGCCTGATCTGCACGCGGCGCAACCAGTACGACGACGCCATCGCGGCCTTCAACAAGATGATCGAACTGGGCAGCGCCGACGCGTACAGCTACGGGCTGCTCGGGTTCTGCCACTCGCAGAAGCAGGACTTCCAGCCCGCCGAGGCCGCATACCGCAACGCGCTCTTGCTGCAGCCGGAGAACGTGGAGTGGCGGCTGGGACTGACGCGGTCGGTGTTCAAGCAGGGCAAGTACGAGGACGCGGCCAGCCTGCTCGACGTGCTGGTGTCCGCCTTCCCGGACAAGGCCGACTTCTGGCTGCTGCAGGCGCACACGTACCTGGGTCTGAAGGAGCCGATGAAGGCCGCCGTCAACCTCGAGGCGCTCGACTCCATCGGCAAGGCCTCCGCCGACAGCCTGTTCACGCTGGGCGACATCTACCTGGCGGAGTCGCTGCCGGACCTGGCCGTGGGCGCGTTCGACCGCGCGGTCTCCCGGTTCCCGCAGCAGGCGCCGGCGCGCGCGGTCCGCTCCGCCGAGATGCTCGCGTCCCGCGGCGGCGCGACGCAGGCGCAGGCGCTGCTCGGCCGCATCCGCTCGACCTGGGGCGACCAGCTCCAGGACGCCGACAAGCGCAAGGTGCTGAAGCTCCAGGCGCGGCTCGCCATGGGCTCGGGCGCGGGCGACGAGGCCGCCGTGGCCGTCCTGAAGGAAGTGGTGGAGCTCGACCCGCTCGACGGCGAGGCGCTCATGCTGCTCGGGCAGCACCATGCCAGGGCGGGCCGGCCCGACGAGGCGATCCTCCACTTCGAGCGCGCAGCCCGCATCGACGCGTTTGCCGCCCAGGCCAAGGTGAAGATCGCGCAGATCTACGTCGGTCAGGCGCGCTTCGGCGACGCGCTGCCGCTGCTGCGCGACGCGCAGGCGCTGCGCCCGCGCGAGGACGTCGCGCGCTACATCGAGCAGGTGGAGCGTGCCGCCAAGAGCAAGCGGTGAGCAGCGTGAAGATCGCGTTGGCTTTCGGTTCATGCGGACGGGCGCAGGCCCGGCGCCAACCAAACCCTCACACGAGATGAACCGGGCATTTTCACAAGGACAACGCCGCGTGAGGATTCATTGCGTCTATTGAGGTGCACAGCAATGCCCCCGGTGTTCGGGGCGCGGACCTGCGCGTCGGACGAGTCCTCCAAACCTACAGAGAGGTGACCCAGATGAAGATTGCGCGCACCTACGGGACAATGGCCCTCGCGGCCCTGTCCCTCGCCGGCACCGCCGGCGCAGCCGAGATCCTCGTGAGCTCGGACATCGCCACGTCCACCACCTGGACCAGCAACAACCGCTACAACCTCCAGGGCCAGATCTACGTGCGCCCGGGTGCCACGCTGACCATCCAGAAGGGGACCGTCGTCGCCAGCGCCGCGGGCGGCAGCCTCGCCGTCACCCGTGACGCGCGCCTGATCTGCCAGGGCACCGCGGCGCAGCCGGTGATCTTCACCTCGAAGAACGACTTCAACACCTGGACCGCCGGCAACCCGAACACGGGCACCTGGCGCGCCACGGCCAACGAGTGGGGCAACCTCACCATCTGCGGCAACGCCTACATCGGAAAGTACGGCCAGGGCGCGCCGTCGACCAACACCGCGGCCCCGGCGGCGGGCAACTACGCCAACATGGAGGGCCTGACCGCCTCCAGCTCCACGGACACCCGGACGCGCTACGGCGGCGGCAACGACTTCGACACCAGCGGCTCGCTTCGCTTCGTGTCGATCCGCTACGGCGGGCTGGTGGTCGGGCTCGGCAACGAGCTGAACGGCCTGTCGCTTGGCGGCATCGGCAAGGAGACCACCATCGACCACGTCGAGATCATGAACAACGTCGACGACGGCATCGAGGTCTGGGGCGGCACCGTCGACATGAAGTACATCAGCATCTGGAACGTCGGTGACGACTCGTTCGACATCGACCACGGCTGGCGCGGCCGCGCGCAGTTCGGCCTGATCGTCTCGGGATACTCCATCCCCGGCGCCGCCAGCGGATCGGGCTTCCCCGACGCGATGATCGAGATCGACGGAGCCGCGAAGTCGGACGCGCAGCCGGTGACCACCTGCTCGCTCTACAACTTCACGCTCGTCGGCCAGCCCTTCGCCACGGGCCGCCATGCCATCAAGTTCCGCGACGGCGCGCGCATGCAGCTGCGAAACAGCATCATCATGGACTGCCCGGCCGAGGTGATCCGCAACGACAACACGGACAACGAGGCAACCGACGGCCAGACCGGCTACGGCTACAACGGCACGCTGACCTTCGCGCAGACCTTCACCACCAACTGGAACGTGTACTCGGCGGTCAACCCGTTCCCGGGCGGCTCCGACGCGACCGAGTACCCGGCGCAGTTCAACGGCAAGCTGACCGACTTCAAGGGCAACGTGTTCTTCAACAACACGAACACCGCCGCCTACACCACCGCGAACGCCAACAACGTGTTCGCGGCGGGCAACGGCAATATCCAGGCGGCGTCCACGGCAAGCCCCATCCAGGCGATCACCCGCGGGCCCAACGTGATCTCGGGCACCCTCGTGGTGCAGCCCGTGATCAGACTCGACCCGCGGCCGAAGAACGGCGCGCTCACCGCGGCCACGGCCCCGGTCGACAACGGCTTCTGGGTGCCTGTGACCTACCGCGGCGCGTTCGCCTCGGACAGCAACTGGCTCTGCGGCTGGACCGCCGCCGACTCCTTCGGATTCATCATCGACCCGCCGGGCGGCTGCGTGACCCAGGACCCCGCCGACATCAACAACGACGGCGTGGTCAACGGCGAGGACCTGGGACTGCTGCTCGGCAGCTGGGGCCAGGCGGGCGTGACCGACATCAACGCCGACGGCACCACCAACGGCAGCGACCTCGGCCTGCTGCTCGGTGCGTGGGGTTGATGACTGAGTGAGCCTGCGATCCGTCGGCCGGGCGCAGAGGCGAAGCCTCGCGCCCGGCCGACATCGCCGGTGGAGATGGCAGGATCGGTGACCGAGAGGGCGGACTGAGCACGATGACATCGCATCGAGGACTTCCTGAGACTCGCCGCAGGCCGCGGTTCATGGCCGCGGCGTTCGTCGTTTCGGCGGCGGTTGCCGTCGCCGCCGGCTGCGCGGGCGAGGCGGCGGTGCGTCGCCCGGACGCGTCGACGCGGGCAGCCACCACGCAGGACCAGGCACGCCTGCTTTCGATGGCGGACGAGGTGGCCTCCATGATCCCGGGCGAGGACTTCGAGGTCGATCGGTCGGTGGACCGGGCGGCGATCGTCGAGTGCTGCCTCGCGCTTGGCGACCTCGACCGCGCCGAGGCGTTCGCGGCCAGGATCGAGAATTGGCGACGCGGGGACGCGCTGGTGCAGGTCGGGAAGGCGCGCCTCGCCGCCGGCGACCGCGCCGGTGCCGAGCAGTGCGCCGGGCGCGCGCTGAACGACGCCGGAAGCTGGAAGGACTGGGGAATCGAGCGCGTGTCCGCGGCCGCCGCGTCGCTGTGGCTTGCGCTCGGCGACCCGAACCGCGCCAAGGCGCTTCTTCCTGCGGAGGCCGTGGACCTGCGCGGTGCCTTCGAGGCATCGCGCGTCGCGACGGCCCCCGAGGCGGAGCTGCCCGCGATGATGGACGCATTCGACCGCGCCATCGAGACGCAGAACCTCGACGTGGCCCGCGGCGCGATCAACGGCTACCTCGCGGTGCTTGCGCGCGCGCTCGCGTCGCGCGATGCGGCGCTGGAGGACCGCTCGCGCGCGGCCATCGACAAGGCGGTGCCCGGGCTTCCGCACGACCTGCAGATCGACACCATGCTGCGCGTGAACGACGTGCTGCGGGATGCCGGGCGCGCGGACGCTGCGCGTTCCGAGGTCGAGAAGGCCGCCGCCGCCTTCGGGCGCATGGAGTTCGAGGTGCAGGCCCGTCCGACGGTGGGGATCCCCATCGCGGAGGCGCAGTGGCGGCTGGGCGACCGGGCTGCGGCACTGGCCCGGATGGACGAGCTGCGCGACGCGTTCCTGGCCCGGATGCAGGAGGTCACGGACCTGCGTCGTGCCACGCCGCTGCGCGCGCTGGCGGAGGGCTACATGCTGGCCGGCGAGCGCGGACGGGCGGATGCCGCATACGCGGCGGCGCTCGCCGAGGGCGCACGGAACCCGAACGCGCGCCCGCGGGCCAACGACCTGTGCACCACGATGGTCTCGATGGCGCGGTCGGGCTTCGTGCCGCCGCAGCCGATGGAGCGAACCATGTCCTCGATCCGGGCCGGACTGGCAGCGCCATGGTGATGCCGCGAGGGGCCATCGTGGCGGCGGTGGCGCTTGCCGCCGCGGCGCCGGCCGTGGCGCAGGCGCCCGCGCCCGGCACGGGCGCCATCCGGGGTTCCGTGGCGGACCGCGAGTTCGGCGCGCCGATCGCGGGTGCCACCGTGACGGTGCTCAACACCCGCCTGCGCACCACCACGCGCGAGAACGGCTCGTACGTGCTGTCCGGGGTTGCGCCCGGCACCTACACGCTGGTGGTCACGCGCGACGGCTACGTCCGCGAGGTGAAGGCCAACGTGACCGTCGGCACCGGCGGGCTGGTGGATGCCGACCTGACCATGGCCGGCGAGTTCGAGGACATGGAGGAGTTCGTCGTCCAGGACGCCGAGATCGGGCGCGAGCCGCTGCAGCGCACCGAGATCGTCGTCCCGGAGACGTTCGAGCCCTACCTGGTGATCCCGCCGGTCGAGTTCCAGCTGCGCCTCGAGGCGCCGCAGCTCCTGGACGTGCTGGGCGTGGAGATGATCTCGCGCTCGGGCGCGGGCGACGCCGCCGCGGCGCTGCTTCTCGTTCCGGGCGCCACGCTGCAGGACGGCAAGTACGCGGTGATCCGCGGCCTGCCGGACCGATACGTTGCCACCCTCCTCGATGGCGTGCGCCTGCCGACGGCGGACCCGACCAAGCGAGCGGTCAAGCTCGACCAGTTCCCGGCGGCGGTGATCGAGAGCATCCAGGTCAGCAAGAACTTCACGCCCGACCAGCAGGGCGAGGCATCGGGCGGCGCCGTCAACATCGACCTGCGCGACTTCCCGACCGAGGGCTACTTCCGCATCTCCGGCCAGGTGGGCGCCAACTCGCAGGTGAAGCGCGGCGAGTTCCTGACCTACCCGGGCGGCGCGCTCAGCACCTTCGGGGACAACTCGGTGCTGGCGACCCAGCCCGAATTGAGCGGCCAGTCGTGGCCGAACAACCCGACGTCCACCGAGTACTCCGACTACGCGCCGCCGATCTACAAGTGGTCGGTGGCGCTCGGCGACTCCTGGGAGGTGGACACCGGCGTGCGCGTCGGCGGGTTCGGCAACTTCTTCTACGAGGCCGACGCCTCCGCCTACAACAACGGCCAGCTCAACCAGTACGTGCAGGCCGGCGTGGGCACTCCGCTGGTGCCGCAGCAGTTCGGCGCCGGCATCGACTACAAGACCCAGCTCTTCGACGTGGCGCAGGGCACGCAGTCGGTGCAGTGGGGCGGCCTGGGCGCGTTCGGCATCGAGACCGAGGACCACCGGCTCGGGGCCAAGTTCCTGTACACGCAGCTCGACGAGAACCAGGCGGTCCGGCTGATCGACCAGCGCGGCAAGGAGTACTTCTTCCCGGGCTACGACCCGAACGACCAGAACAGCCCCGGCTACCTGGACTTCACGTCGGCGCCGTGGACGCGGCTCGAGACGCTCGACTACTCGCGGCTCGAGACCGAGTCCATCATCGTGAACGGAGAGCACAACCTCAACTTCCTCGGCCCGGACGAGGGCGCGGAGCACGAGCAGGGGGCCTTCGCGCTGGGGACGCCGACCATCGACTGGCGCATCTCCACCAGCAGGGCCTCGGAGAACCAGCCCGACCAGACGCAGTTCGCGGCGTACTGGGTGCCGGAGTTCGAGATCATCCCCGGCGTGCTGACGCTGCCCCCGCAGTGGATCAGCTACCCGCCCGCGCAGAACACCTTCGTCGGCTGGGTGCAGCACATCAACTACTACAACGAGGAGCAGAGCCTGCAGGGCGCCACCAACGTGAAGCTCCCCTTCACGCAGTGGAACGACCGCGAGGGCTACTTCAAGACGGGCCTGTTCGGCGACTCGGTGAGCCGCGAGTACCGCCAGGACACCTTCAGCAACGGCGGCGATCCCAACACGTCGTACAACGGCGACTGGGACGACCCGTGGAGCGTCGTGTTCCCGCAGGAGAACCACCCGATCAACCAGTCGACGGTGGACATCTCCTACGACGGGTCCCAGGACATCTATGCCGGGTACGGCATGATCGACCTGCCCTTCAACGACACCATGAACGTGGTCGCCGGCATGCGCTTCGAGGGCACGCACATGTCCACCACGGTGCTGCCCGACGTGGACGCGCTGTGGATCAACGTCAACACGCAGACGCTCATCAACTTCAACGGACCGAACGAGTGGGACGCGGACTTCACCGAGAACCGCTACCTGCCGATGGTCGGCTGGAACTGGAACGCGCTGGATGACCTCGTGGTGCGAACGGCGTTCGCGCAGACGCTGGCGCGCCCAAACTTCTTCGAGCTGGTGCCTGTGGTGCAGTACGAGTACATCGGCGGCCCGATCTTCATCGGCAACCCCGGGCTGCGTATGAGCTCGCTGAACAACTACGACGCCCGCGTCGACTGGACGCCGTACGAGAACTGGCTCATCTCGGGGTCGGTCTTCTACAAGGAGATCACCGATCCCATCCAGTACGTGCAGCGCTTCACCGAGGGCTTCTCCTACACCGCGCCGCTCAACTTCCCGGAGGGCACGCTGCTCGGGGTGGAGATCGAGTCGCGGGTGACCATGGGCGAGATCCTCGGCGAGGAGTTCGACGGGCTGGCGCTGGGCGGCAACTTCACATACATGGAGTCGTCGGTCACCCTGTCCGACGTCGATGCCGCGGCGCTGGCCACCTACGGCGTCACCGACAACACCCAGCCGATGACGGCGACCCCCGACTTCCTGGTGAACCTCAGCGCAACCTACGACCACGAGCCATGGGGCACGCAGGTGGGGCTCTTCTACAACTACAAGGGCGAGTCGCTCATCGCGGGCGCCAACCCCTACACGACGCTGCTCTCGCCGCCGATCTACCAGCTCGGGTACGGGACGCTGAACTTCACGGCATCGCAGGAGCTCCTCAAGGGGCTGCGGTTCTCCTTCAACGCGAAAAACCTCCTGAACCCGAACATCCAGACCGAGTTCCGCACCAACGACGGCTTCACCGCGCTCAACTCCACCTACACCGCGGGCATCGCGCTCTCCTTCGCGCTGACCTACCAGGCTGCGTTCTGACGCGGCGCACCCCAGCCATGCAGACCTTTGCCTCCGCCGCCTCGCTCCTCGCACTCCTCGCCGCCCTCTCCGCCGGATGCGCTTCCTCCGGGAAGGCCGGGGCCGATGCCGCGGCGGCCGGGGCGACCGCGTCCGCGTCGGCCGACGGCGCGGCCGCGCCGGGCGGAGCCGCATCGGCGCCCGGTGCGCAGGCCGAGCCCGCCAAGCCGGATCCCTCGATGACCCCTGCGGAGTTCCTCCGCGCCGTGGCGCAGGCGGACCTTGCGCAGATCCAGCTCGGCAACGTGGTGAAGCGCGACGGCCTGTCGCCGCAGGTCAAGGACATGGCGCACCGGATGGTGACCAACCACGTCGCCATCCAGGCGATCGTCGCGCGCGCCGCGGCGAAGACCTCGACCGTGCTCCCCTCCGAGCCCGACGAGCAAGGCAAGGCGGCAGTGGCCCGCATCGGCGCGCTCAAGGGCGACGACCTCGACAAGGCGTACATGATGTGGCTCGCCGAGGAGAACCAGCGGATCCTGGCGCTCTACCGCTGGCAGTACGACAACTGCCAGAACGAGGCGGTGAAGCCCTTCGCGCAGCAGACCGCGCCCATCATCGGTACGCACGCGCGCGTTGCCGACGCGCTCAACCAGGACGTCAACAAGGAAGCGCTGCGCCTGGCCGCCGAGCGAAAGGCCGCCGAGGAGAAGGCCGCCGAGGAGGCGCGCGTTGCCGCCGCCATGGCCGAGGCGCAGAAGAACGCGAAGAAGCAGCCACCGCAGCGCAAGTCGATGCTGCGGAAGTCGCCGGTCGCCAAGCCGGCCCCCGAGCCCGAGCCCGCCGCGGAGGGCTGACCGGCGGGGTCGGCGGCGAGGAACACTCAGGGAGCGGACGCGTCGCGATGGCGCCTGGCAGGTCGCGGAGTTCGAGGATATTGAGGATGACCTAAGTCGTTTCCCGGGGCGGGCCTTACGGCGATCCGGAAGCGTGCCTGCGCGCCTGCGCGGGAGTTTGCGCTTGACCCGCGCCGTCCTCGGGCTATCAGTCTTTGTCTCTTCGGCGCGCGTGGCCCGGCCCGGGGGTGCCGGGGAGGGCCAGCGCTTTGACCCAGGGGTTGCCAGTGCCTCGTTCCGTCATCGTCCGTCCGAGCGTGGTCGCATCGCTCGCCGCCGTCTGCCTTGCGTTCGGGTCCGGTCATGCGTGCGCGCAGGAGGCGTGCGGTGAGTCGTGGCAGCTCGCGGCCACCGATTCGCCCGGCTCCGTCGCGATCTGCTACGACGAGAACCGACGGGAGACGATCACCCAGTCGGGCGGCAAGCTGTGGGCCTGGAACGGCTCGCAATGGTCGCTGCGCTGGACCGAGCCCGCGCTCGACGGCGTCGATGCCATGGCATATGACCGCAATCGGCAGGTGTGCTGGATCTTCGGCGGCGCGGGGTACGACGATCGGCTCTGGAAGTGGGACGGCACGGCGCTGACCCTCATCGCCAACGACACCATTGGCGGGCGGGCGTACGTCGCGATGGCGTTCGACTGGAAGCGGGACCGGCTGGTAGTGCACGGCGGGTACAACGGGAGCTTCCTGCTTGCCGACACGCAGGAGTGGAACCCGGAGACCGGGAACTGGCAGGGCTTCGGCGATGGGCCGATCGGTCGCCGCTATGCGCACAAGATGGTCTATGACCCTGTCCGCGAACGCTGCGTCCTCCACGGCGGGTACTACTTCTTCAATCGCAACGACACGTGGACGTGGGACGGTGCAACCTGGACCCTGGTCACCACCTCCGGCCCGGCGCGCTACGTCGCAAACATGGCTTGGGACGCGACCCGTCAGCAGGTAGTGCTGCATGGCGGCACGACCTGCTGCGGCGAGGTGGAGTACACGAGCACCTGGACCTGGCGCGGCGGCGCGTGGGCGCAGTGCACGCTGCCGGGGCCGGCACGCGGCTACACGAACATGGCGTTCGATGTCCACCGCGATCGCTTCGTGATGCCGGGCGGCATCGGGCCGACGCCCGCCGGGCGCCAGTGGATCCCCGACACGTACGAACTTGCGATGGGCTGCGCCGGTGACCTGAACGGCGATGGGCGCGTGAGCGGCGCGGACCTGTCGGTCGTGCTCTGCAACTGGGGCACGTCCGTGCCGGGCACGACGGGCGATGTCAATGCCGACGGGACCATCAACGGCGAGGACCTCTTCGTGCTCGTGGCCGCGTGGGGTGACTGCTCCTGAGTGGCCCTCACTTCACTCCGTAGACTGCCCGCGTGCTCCCCGACCTGCAGTACGCCGCGATCCGATTCGAGGGCTTCGTCACGGACGTGCTGCTGCCGGCGGCTTTCCCCGAGCGGCAGGCGCTGGCGGCTGGGGCGTGGCAGACGCCCGAGCGGGTGACGCCGGGGCTCGCGTTCGGGCAGGCGTTCGAGCCCGTGCAGATCGGCTGGCGCTGGGGCCCGGCGTGGAGCACGGCGTGGTTCCGGCTGCGCGGCTCGTTGCCGGCGTCCTTCGCGGGCAAGCGCGTGGCGCTGCGCTTCTCCTCGGGCACCGAGGCGCTCCTCTGGAAGGACGGCGTCCCGCACCAGGGGTTCGACCCGTACCGGAACCTCGCGTTCCTGTGGGAGCGCGCACCCGAGTCGGCCGAGCTCGACCTCCTGGTGGAGGCCGCGTGCAACCTGCCGCTGGGCGTGAGCACCTTCTGGTGGGAGGCCGAGGAGCACCACGCGCGCTGGCGCGAGGAGAAGCCCGGGCGGCTCGAGGGCGCGGAGCTCGTGACGTTCGACGAGCAGGTCTGGCGCTTCGCGCAGGGCTTCGACACCGCGCGAAAGCTGCTGGCGACGCTTCCCGAGCACGATGCGCGCGCGCACGAGCTTGACCGCGGGCTGCGCGCGCTGATGGCGCGGCTCCCCGTGCGCGGCGCCCCCGGCGCGATGCATGCCGCGTGCCATGCGCTCTTCCCGGAGCTTGCCGCGCTCCTCATGGGCCGCGGGCCGGCAGGCCCGGTGGCGTGCGACGCGGTGGGCCACGCGCACATCGACACGGCATGGCTGTGGCCCGTCGCGGAGACGAAGCGCAAGTGCCTGCGCACCTTCGCCAACGTGCTTCGGCTGCAGGAGCGCTACCCGCACTTCCACTTCCTCTGCAGCCAGGCGCAGCAGTACGCGTGGGTGGAGGAAGGGTCGCCCGAGCTCTTCGCGCAGATCGCCGACCGCGTGCGCGAGGGCCGCTGGGAGGCCGCGGGCGCGATGTGGGTTGAGCCCGATGCCACGTGCCCCTCCGGCGAGAGCTTCGTGCGGCAGGTCCTGCACGGTTGCCGCTACTGGGGCGAGCGGTTCGGCGACGCGGCGCCGCAGCGGTTCCTGTACCTGCCCGACACGTTCGGCTTTCCCGCGAGCCTCCCGCAGGTCATGGCGCAGGCGGGGATCGACACCTTCATCACCAACAAGATGAGCTGGTGCGAGTCGAACCGCTTCCCGAACGTCACGTTCCGATGGCGCGGGATCGACGGCACCGAGATCCTCTCGCACCTGACGCCGGGACACAACTACAACAGCCCGATCGAGCCGCGCGACTTCCAGCACGGCGTGCGGATGCTGGTGGAGCAGGACGGCGCGCGCATCCCGGCGTACCTGCAGCCCTTCGGCTTCGGCGACGGCGGCGGCGGCCCGACCGCCGAGCAGATCGAGCGTGCGAACGTGGCCGCGCGCTGCGAGGGTCTGCCGCGCACCGAGCAGAAGAGCGTGCATGCCTTCTGCGAGGACCTGCACCGCGCACAGCGCGAGCTCCGCCAGCGCGGCCAGGACGTGCGCACCTGGGACGGCGAGCTCTACCTGGAGCTGCACCGCGGCACGTACACCAGCCAGGCGTGGATCAAGGAGGCGAACCGGCGCGCCGAGTGCGAGCTTCGGCTTGCCGAGGCGCTCGCGTGCGCGCGGGCCGGCGTCGCGGGTGCCGCGGCGGCGGAGGATGCGCGCGTGGCGCTTGACGGGGCGTGGAAGCTGGTGCTCCTCAACCAGTTCCACGACATCCTGCCGGGAAGCTCCATCAAGGCCGTGTACGACGATGCACGCGTGCAGATGGCCGAGGCGCGCGGCACCGCGATGCGCGGCGTGCAGCGCGGCATGGCGTGGATCGGCGGAGAGCGCGGATCCGGGGGCCGTGACCGCGTGGTGGCGTTCAATCCGGCATCCACGCCGCAGACCGGCACGCTCGCCACCGAGGAGGGAGACGTGCTTGCCGTGCGCGTGCCGCCGATGGGCGTGCAGGTCATCGACCCGCGGCGCGCGCCGGTTCCGGACGAGCGCGATGCCGCATGCGTGGAGGGCGAGCGGACGCTCCGCAATTCGTTCCTGAGTGCGACGATCGACGATGCCGGCCGTATCGGCGAGCTGCGCCGTGCCGACGATGGCCGTGCCGCCAACGCCGAGGGCGACGGCAGCGGCGTGCTGCCGCTCAACCAGCTGGTGCTCTACGAGGACCGCCCGCGTCGCTGGGAGGCGTGGGACACCGACCGCGACTACCAGGAGCAGGCCACGCGCATCATGGGCGCCGCCGAGCGAATCGCCGTGACCAAGCGCACCTCCGCGGAATGCGAGATCACCGTCGAGCGGCCGCTCGGGAGGGCCAGCCGCCTGGTGCAGCGCTACCGGCTGCGCGCGGGCAGCCCGCGCCTCGACATCGTGACGGACGTGGAGTGGCACGAGGAGCAGCGGCTCCTGCGCGCGCTGTTCCCGTGCGACGTGCGCGCGCGGCGCGCGACCTTCGGCATCCAGTTCGGGCATGTCGAGCGCGCCACGCACGACAACACCAGCTGGGAGCGCGCCCAGTTCGAGGTGCCCGGGCACAGCTGGATGGACCTCTCGGAGCCGGGGCTCGGCGTGGCGGTGCTGGACGACGGCAAGTTCGGGCGCAGCGCCAAGCACGGCACGCTGGGCCTGAGCCTCCTGAAGGCGCCGAACTTCCCCGACCCCACCGCCGACCGCGGCCACCACCGCTTCACCTACTCCGTGATGGTGCACCACGGCTGCTGGCGCGCCGCGGGCGTCGACGCGCAGGCCGAGCAGCTCAACAACCCGCTGGTGGGCGTGATGGCGTCTTCCGGCGGCACGGCGGTGCCGGACGGGTGGCAGGCGGTCGACGTGCGCGCGGACGGCGCCGCGCACGTGGAGATCGCGGCGCTGAAGCCGTCCGAGGCGCCCGGCGGCGTGGCGCTGCGGCTCGTCGAGGTGCGGGGCGGCGCGGGGACAGTCACCGTTCGCTGGGGTTTCCCGGTCGGGGAGGTGCTGCCGACCGACCTCTTCGAGCGGCCGACGGGCGTGGACGGGTTCGAGCACGATGCATCCACCGGCACCACGCGCTTCTCGGTGCGCCCGTTCAGGATCGTGACCCTCCGCGCGGAGCTCCGCGGGGCGGGTGCCTGAGGTGCGCGCCCTCGACTGGACGATCGTCGCGGCGTTCCTCGCGGCGCTTGCGGCATCGGCATGGTCGATGCGGCGGCATGCCGGGAGCGTCAGCGGGTTCCTCAGCGCCAACCGGCTTGCCGGCCGCTACCTGCTGACGGTGAGCTACAACATGGCGCAGGTGGGCGTGATCACGCTGGTCTGGTACTTCCAGCTCGGCTACGACGTCGGGTTCACGCAGTACTGGTGGGGCTACCTGGAGGGCCCCGCGCTGATCCTGCTGGCTGCCACGGGCTGGGTGATCTACCGCTTCCGCGAGACGCGCGCGATGACGCTGGCGCAGTTCTTCGAGATGCGCTACTCGAGGCGCTTCCGCGTCTTCAGCGGACTGGTGGCGTTCATCTCGGGCATCCTGAACTACGCGATCTTCCCGGGCGTGACGGCGCGGTTCTTCATCGCCATGCTCGGGCTGCCCGACCAGTTCACAGTGCTCGGCGCCGCGGTGCCCACCTTCCCGGCGATGATGGCCGGGCTGCTCGCGTTCGCCGTGTTCATGGTGTTCGCGGGCGGGATGCTCGCGGTGCTGGTGACCGACTTCTTCCAGGGCGTGTTCTGCTTCGCGACCTTCGTGACGCTGTGCTGGTGGGTCCTGCTGCGCTTCCCGTGGCTCGAGCTGGAGCAGACCATGATGATGCTCCCTGCGGGCAAGAGCATGCTCAACCCGCTGGGGCTGCAGGACGAGCAGAACTTCAACGTCGTCTACTGGCTGATCAGCGCGTTCACGCTCTTCTACGCATGCCGCGCATGGCAGGGCGACCAGGGCTACAACAGCGCCGCGCGCGATGCGCACGAGGCCCGCATGGGCCAGCTCCTGAACGGCTGGCGGTACCGCACGCTCATGCTGGTGACGGTGCTGGTGCCGCTCGCGGTCCGCGCGTTCCTCACGCACCCGGAGCATGCGGCGGCGTCCGCGGGCCTGCAGGAGATGATTGCCGCGCAGCCGACCGATGCGCTCAAGGCGGAGATGCGCGTGCCGCTTGCGCTCGGCGTGATGCTGCCGACCGGCCTCCTCGGCCTGGTGGTGGCGGCGATGCTCGGTGCGGCCATCAGCACCGACGAGGCGTACCTGCACTCCTGGTCGAGCATCTTCGTGCAGGACGTGGTGCTTCCCTTCCGCAGGCGGCCGATGTCGCCGCGCGCGCAGCTCCTCCTCCTCAAGTCCGCGGTGCTGGGCGTGGCGCTCTTCGCGTTCCTCTTCAGCCTGCGCTGGCAGCCGGGCGAGTACATCGCGATGTACGGCGCGCTGACGGGGAGCATCTTCGTGGCGGGCGGCGGCGCGGCCATCATCGGCGGGCTCTACACGCGCTGGGGCACGACCGCCGGCGCGTGGGCCGCGATGGTGGCGGGCATCGGCATCTCGGTGCCCGGGCTCGTGGTGCTGAATGCGCCCGCGGCGTGGGTGGATGCGCTCGGCGCGCCGGAGCCGCCGGTTCCGGTGGCCGTGGCGGGCGCGTTCAACTGGGTGCGCGCGAACGTCACCGGCATGGAGCTGAGCTTCGTGGCCATGATGGCAAGCTGCATCGGCTACGTCGGCGCCAGCCTCGCGGGCGGCGTGGGGCGGTTCGAGCTCGACCGCATGCTGCGCCGCGGGAAGTGGCGCGTCGAGGGCGATGCCGCGCTCGACGAGGCACCGACGGGTCTCATGGAGAAGATCGGCTTCGACCGCCAGTACCGCGGGTGGGACCGGTTCGTCGCCTACCTCACGCTCTCGTGGCCGCTTGCCTTCACGCTGCTCTTCGTGGTTGCCACCCCGTGGCTCCTGTGGCGCAAGTCCGGCGGCCACGAGGTGACGGACCTCCAGTGGAGCGCCTGGTGGCAGGCGTGGTCGTGGTTCATCCTCGCGGCGAGCACCGTGGTGGTCGTGTGGTTCACGGTCGGCGGCATCCGCGACTACGCGCGGCTGCGGCGCGACCTGCGCACGTTCCGCGCGGACGCAGCCGACGACGGCTCGGTGCGGGAGCGCTGACTCGATGATCGTGGCCCGACCGTTGCCTGAGGCATGGAGCGTGTCGTGCACGGCGTGCGCGCACCCCGGTGCGCCCGCGGGCATCGTCGGCCGTGCATTTCCTGCCGAGGTTCCCGGATGCGTGCACCTCGACCTGGTGCGCGCCGGGGTGATCCCGCCGGTCGACCTCGGCGACGGCGAGGCGCGGCAGGAGTGGGTTGGATACGCGGACTGGGAGTGGACCGGTGCGCTCGACGTGGCAGGCGGCGACGGCATCGGCGGCGACGGGCGTGCCGACCTGGTGTTCGACTCGCTGGACACCGTGGCCGAGGTGCTCGTGAACGGCACGCGCGTCGGCGCGGCGGCCAGCCAGTTCGTGCAGCACCGCTTCGACGTGCGGGGCGCGCTGCGCCCGGGCCGGAACGAACTCTGCGTGCGCGTTCGTGCGCCCGTGCCCTTCGTGCGTTCGGAGGAGGCGCGCCTGGGCGCGCGCCCGGTGAACGGCGACTGGACGCCGTATCCCTTCGTCCGCAAGAGCGCCTGCAACTTCGGCTGGGACTGGGGTCCACGCGTGCCGACGTCGGGCATGCCGGGCGAGGTTCGCCTGGAGCGGTGGCAGGGTGCGCGCATCGCGTCGGTCCGGCCGCTGGTGACCGCGTGCGACGCGCGCCTGGCGCGCGTCGAGGTGCGCGTGCAGGTCGAGTGGGCCGGTGAGCCGCTCGCCGGGGTGCACGCGCGCTGCGAGCTGCGCATGCCGCCGCGCGAGGCGAACGCCGAGCCGGACCACCGCGCGAAGGGCGACCGCAGGCCCGGGAAGGTCGTGGTGCTTGCGGCCGTGGGGTCCGGCGGCGCGGCCGTCGCCGTCATCGAGGTGGAGCGGCCGGAGCGCTGGTGGCCCCGCGGGTTCGGCGCGCAGCCCCTGCATGCGCTGCACGTCGACCTGGTGGACGCGGAAGGCCGGCCGATCGCGCCCGCGGGCGCGCGGCAGCGCGAGGTGCGCCGCATCGGGCTGCGGACCTGCGAGCTCGACACGGATCCCGACGAGTTCGGCACGCGGTTTGCGTTCCGCGTGAACGGCGTGCACGTGCCCGTGACCGGCGCCAACTGGATCCCGGCGTCGCCCTTCCCGGTGGCGGGGCGCGACGACGCCGCGATCGATGCGCTGCTCGGCCTCGCCACGGGCGCCAACCTCGGCATGCTGCGCGTGTGGGGCGGCGGCATCTACGAGCACCCGCGCTTCTACGAGCGCTGCGACGAGCTCGGGCTCCTCGTGTGGCAGGACTTCATGTTCGCGTGCGCCACCTATCCCGAGGATCACCCGATGCCCGCGCTCGTCGAGCGCGAGGCGCGCGAGCAGGTGGCGCGCCTCTGCGCGCACCCGAGCGTGGTGCTCTGGTGCGGCGGCAACGAGGACGTGCTCGCATGGCAGAGCTGGGGCTTCCGCGAGCGCCTGTCGCCCGGCCAGTCGTGGGGCATCCGCTACTGGCAGGAGATCCTGCCCCGCGCGTGCGCGGAGCTTGACCCCACGCGGCCGTACTGGACCGACAGCCCGTGGAGCGGTTCGCTCGATCGCCACGCGAACGACCCCGACCACGGCGACCGCCACACATGGGACCTGAAGCTCGATGCGTACCGGGAGATGGTGCCGCGCTTCACGAGCGAGTTCGGGCACCAGGCCCCGCCGACGCTGCGGACGCTGCGGGAGGCGCTCGGCGACGCGGCGCTCCGCATCGGTTCGCCTGAGCTTGCCGCGCGCCAGCGCGCGTGGGGCGGCGACGAGGCGCAGTACGCGCCGTACCTCGCGGCGGCGTTCCACCCGGCGCGGGACTTCGGCGAGTGGCTGTGGCAGGCGCAGCTCCTGCAGGCGCGTGCCATGGAGACGCAAATCGCGTGGCTTCGCGCCAACCCCGCGCGCAGCGCAGGCAGCCTGTTCTGGCAGCTCAACGACGTGTGGAGCGGGCACAGCTGGAGCGTGGTCGATGCGCGCCTGCGCGCCAAGCCCTCGTACCACGCGGTCCGCCGAGCCGCGGCGCCTCGGCTGGTGACCATCCAGCCCCTCGGCGATGCGGGGCCCGACGGCGCGCGCTCGCTGCGCGTGGCGCTGGTGAACGACACTCCGTCGCGCTGGGCCGCGCGCGTGCACGTGCGCCGCATCGATGCATCCGGGCGCGTGCTTGCGGAGGCGGAGGCGCCCGTGCGCGTGCCGGCGCGCGGCTTCGATGCATCGGTCGACGTCGCCGCGCTCGTCGGTGCGCCGGTCGACCGCACGTCCGAGGGGATCGTCGCCGACGTCGCGAGCCACGAGGATGACCTGCGCGGTGAGGTCCCGATGACCGACCGCGACCGCATGCGCGCCTGGTGGTGGTTCGCGCCGGACGTGGCACGGCCGCGGACGGAGCCGCGTTTCGAGCTCTCCGTTCGCCGGTTCGCCTCCGACTGGGTCGTGCAGGTGCATGCGCGCTCGATGGTGCGCGACCTGTGGATCGAGCCCGACTGCGACTGGATGGAGTGCACGCCGAACCTGCTGTCGCTCCTGCCGGGCGAGCGTGTGCAGGTGGCCCTGCGGGTCCGGGGCGAGTCCTCCGTGGCGCCCGCGCTGCGCACCCACGCGACGTGAGTCGCTCGAAGTCCGCTGTTCGCCGCCGTGATCCGGCGCCGAGCGCCCCTTTCGGATTGAACTTTGGCCGAATTCCGCCGGCGGTTCCGCCGCCGTCCCTAGGTTGTCCGCTGCACGCAAACCACACCAAAGGAGGTGCAGCATGTGCTTCGGGACAGGACGGCCGGACGACGGGACGCAGGGGCAGGGCACGGTTTCTCAGGCGGCGGAGCGGCCGCGGATCGCGCGAAAGCGGGCGTTCCGCAGCCGCGTGCCGGAATCGCAGCTCGATGAGATGGCGGCCGACATGCGCCGCTTCCGCGACGAGCAGCACGCGGAGCGGGCCCGGCGCATCGATGAGCTGGTGGAGGAGGCCAGGCGCGGCGGGCTGGACACGGATCGCGTGCATTGGTCGATGCACTATGACATTGAGTGCTCTCCCGCGACGACGGGCCGCGCGATGCTCCTCGAGCACCGGATCGTCCCCGTGCCGCCGCAGGACCTGCCCAGGCCGGACGAACTGCACGACGAGCTCTGGACGGTGATCGAGGGCCTTGCCGCAAGCGGCGTCTTCCTGCTGCACACGGACCACCTCCCGGACCGGGACCTCTATGCGAGGCTCTACTACCGGATCCTCGACGAGCCCACGCGGCTCATGCCGCCGCAGTCAGAGGCCGCCGAGTACATCGACTGCCTGCATCCCATGGACCTCGGCCCCGGATCCGCGGGCGACCTGCTGCACCGCAGGCTCGCGAACACCGGCGAGTCCGCGCCCGTGCGCGGGCCCGGCATCCGCGGGCCGAGGTTCGATGCCGGGCTCGGAGAGCGCGATCGCTGGATGCCGAGGCCCTGGGCATGAGCTCTCCGCGCGCCCGGGAAGCGCCCTCGCTGTGCGGTTCCGGGCGCGCGGATCTGCGCTACCGTGTGGCGATGAGACGCCTCGCCTGGGCAATCGCGGCCATCGCCGCGTCGAGCATCGCCGCCTGTCGCTCCGCACCGAAGGTCGAGGAGCCCGATGCCGCCATCGTCGGCTCGTGGCGGTCGACCAATGGCGTGGCCACGTTCACGTTCTCGCGCGGCGGCCTGTATGAGCTGCGGCTCGCCGACAAGCCCCGGCCGGTGATGGGTGCATTCACCTACAGCCCCAAGGAAGGCACGCTGGTGCTCCAGACGAGGCGCGAGTCGTCGGTGTGCGGCGACGACGTGGGCACCTACAACGCGCGGCTCAGCGCACTGACCCTCGACCTGGAACTGGTGCGCGACACCTGCGATGTCCGGGCCAATGCGCTCGCGAAGCCGCTCGCCCGCATCGGGCCCGGCACCGGGAGCCCGAGGTGAGCGGGTCGTTCCTCGTCCTGCGCGCTGCCTCGTTGGCCTGCCTGCTCACGCTTGGCGTGGCGGTGGCACCCCTTGCGCCCGCACGTGCCGCGCCGCAGGACGCGGGCGTTCCCGCCAAGGGTCCGTGGCCGCAGACCGTCGGCGACGGAAGCCTTTCGTTCGTGGTGTACGCACCGCAGTACCTGTCGCTTGCGGGAGACGCGGTCACCTTCGTGCAGGCCGTGTCGAAGGTCCCGCCGCCCGGCATGGCCACGGCCGCGGTGATGGGCTCGATGACCGTCAGCGGACAGGTCACGCAGGGTGCCGATGACGACGAACTCGAGCTCTTCGGCTTCGTCGTCGGCGACTTCACGATCGGCGGCGCCGCGGCCGAGGCCTCCGACCGCGATGCGATGCAGCGCGCCATCGGCGGAAAGGCCATCTCCATCACCCGTCGAGCGCTTGTCCACGACATGCAGCTGGAGAACCCGCGAGCGAGCGGCACGCCCGGCCTCGGCGACGACCTGCCGACCTTCGTGGTGGCGAACCGTCGCAGCGTGCTGCTGCCGCTCGACGGCGACCCGAGGCTGGCGGACATCGGCGACACCGGATGGCGACGCGTGATCAACACGCCGTTCATCCTCCTGCAGGCACCGGACGGCAGCTTCGTCACCCGGCTCGGAGCGGCTCGGTGGGTCGGGAGCGCGGACCTCGCCAAGGGCTACGCGCCCGTCGCCGCCCCGCCTGCGCAGGTGGTCGCCGCGCTCGGCACCGTGCCCGTTCCGCCCGTCGCCGCCGCGGGCTCCGCAGGCACGGGCTTCGCCCCGCGGGCCGCGGACGCCGGGTCGGCGCCGTCAGCACCGCTCCCCGACGTGCTGGTGGTCACCGAGCCCACCGTGCTCGTCGCCACCAACGGCGCGCCGACGTTCGCAGACGTCGCGCCGGGCGTGCAGTGGATCGACAACTGCCGGACCCCGCTCCTGCGGACGCGCCAGCCCGAGGCGTGGTGGACGCTGGCCTCCGGCCGGTGGTTCACGGCCACCGCCCTCGACGCAACCTGGTCCCGGGTTCCGCCCGGCGGGGTGCCGGCGTCGTTCGCCGCGCTCCCCGGCGGCCGCCTCTTCGACGCCGTGAAGGCGAGCGTGCCGGGAACCCCCGAGTCCGCCGCCGCGGTGGTGGCCGCGCAGGCCGGCCGCAGCGTGACCGTCTCGCGCGCCACGGCGCGATGCGGCGTCCGGTGGTTCGGCGAGCCCGCCTGGCGAGGCATCGACGGCACGCTGCTTCGCGGATCGGTCAATGCCTCGCAGCCGGTGATCTGGTGCGATCGCACGTTCTACTGCTGCGACGGCGCGGCCTGGTTCAGTGCGCCGGCGGCCGACGGACCATGGACCCTCTGCGAGTCCATCCCCGATGCCATCGACACGATCCCCGCATCGAGCCCGCTGTTCCCGGTGACGGGCGTCGACATCGTCGCATCGGATGCATCGACCGTGACGTTCGCATGCCGGCCCGCGTACCTCGGCACGTGCGTCGATGCCGGCACCGTGGCGTACGGCACCGGCTGGTCGTGGCCGGGCGTCGCATCGCCCGACGGAAGCTGGTCTGCGCAGCCGCAGACCTACGGCATGCCGGTGGCGTTCGATGCCGACACCGGGACGTTTGCGCCGGATGTGGCGGATACGGACGCGGACACGCTCCCGGCCGTGATGCCCGAGGTGCTCTACGGCGGGTGGACCGGCTGGGGCTGGTGCCCGGGCTGGTCGAGCGCCTGGGCCTGGGGCCTGCGCGCCCCTGCCTCATGGGACGCCTGGGGCCCGTGGTGGCAGGCATGGCATCCCTACTGGAACCGCTGGGCGAACGCGCGCACCGAGGCGCAGCGCCGGCGCGACGATGCCGCGGCGCTGGAACTCGCCGAGCGCCAGCGCGACGCCGCCGAGGCCGACGCAGCGTCCGAGGCGAACCGGCTGCGCGAGGTCTCGCAGGAGGAGGCTGCCTGGCGCGAGCGGCAGCGCGCCTCCGCGGAGGCCGCCGCGGCCGCCGACCGCGAGGCCCGCGCCGAGGCCGCCCGCCTCCGCGATGCCCGCGATGCCGCGCAGCGCGAACGCGACCAGGCCGAGCGCGAGGCCATGCGCCGCCGAGGCCCGATCGCGCCGCGCGGATCGATCGAGTGGTGGTACCAGTACTACAACGACTATTCCGACGGCTACCTGAGCCGCGCCACCGGGTACCGCGACCCGCGCTACGCACCCGCGGTGCGCGCCGGCGCCACTGGCGCGCGGTAGGCGAGCAGCCGGAGGCTGTTCAGCACCACCGCCACGGTGGACCCCTCGTGCAGGATCACCGCAAGCCAGATGGGCACCGCGCCCGCGACGGCCAGCGGGATCAGCACGAACACCATCCCCATCGAGAGCGCCACGTTCTGGCGCACGATGCCGCGCGCCGCGCGCCCGATCCCCACCGCGAAGGGCAGGCGCATCAGGTCGTCGGACATCAGCGCCACGTCCGCGGCCTCGAGCGCCACGTCCGTCCCTGACTTGCCCATGGCGATTCCGACGGTCGCCGCCGCGAGCGCGGGCGCATCGTTCACGCCGTCGCCGACCATGGCCACGCTTCCGTGGGCCGCGGCAAGCCCGCGCACCTCCTCGATCTTCCGCTCCGGCATGAGCGATGCGTGCACGTTGTCGACGCCCACCAGCCGGCCCACAGCCTGCGCCACCTGGCGGTTGTCGCCCGTAAGCATCACCACCGGCCGCACGCCGAGCGCATGGAGCGCCGCGATGGCCTCGGCCGCCTCCGGCCGCGGCCCGTCGATGAGGCCCAGCGCCCCGAGGAAGCGCCCGCCCCGGGCCACCAGCATGGCGGTGCATGCCTCGCGCTCGAGCGCATCCACCGCTGCGCGCGCCTCGGGCGTGGCCGCCGGAGGCGCGTCGGCGGCACCGCCCGGCTCGAAGAGCCGCAGCGCGCCGAGGTGCACCGGCGTGCCGTCGACGCTGCC
>Ga0172367_10001271_pt1 | contig 37237 bp, 38 predicted proteins | sample Lak10m_FD_114542 | JGI IMG/M metagenome (GOLD analysis project Ga0172367, IMG submission 114542) | Freshwater microbial communities from Kabuno Bay, South-Kivu, Congo - kab_022012_10m | ecosystem: Environmental > Aquatic > Freshwater > Lake | place: Democratic Republic of the Congo: South-Kivu... | reverse complement strand
GCAATGGAAGCCAATGCTTCACCGCGGAATCCCATGGTGTGCAGATTCCAAAGATCATCCGCCGAACGGATTTTAGAAGTGGCATGGCGCTCGAAACAAAGTCGTGCGTCCGATGGCGACATTCCTTTTCCATCGTCGATTACCTGAATCAAAGTGCGACCCGCATCTTTCACGATAAGGCGGATAAATCCTGCACCGGCGTCGATAGCATTTTCCATCAATTCCTTCACGGCAGAAGCCGGCCGCTGGATCACTTCTCCTGCTGCTATTTGATTGGCTACTGCATCCGGTAAAACGGAAATGATATCCTTGCTCACGTATAAACTCCTTCTTTTTTTTTCGGAGACCAAAGTTAATCAATCCCCCGTCCCTTGATTCCGTTTTTATTCACAATTACAGTGAATTTTCCGGAGACTTTCATTGGTAAATTATGTCGAACACGCCATTGTAACCTTATTCGATTTTCAACGGGCTCTTTTTCAACTGTTACGGTATTTTCTATAAGTGTCGCACAGCGAAAAAGCATATTGTATGATTAACAATCTTTTGGTGAAAAGTCCGTTTCGTTTACGAATAGGGCACGGGCTTTGTCTCTAATTTTAGAGCAATTGATTCTCAGATTATGACCCGGAAAATTGCATTTACTTTTTTACTCGCCGGTCCTGTAGTGGCATTGGGATTGTTATGGCCGGGCGAACAATATAACGCGCAAGCGGGATACGTGGATCGTTCTCCATTGGAAATCGATAAAACGGAATTGGTTCTTGATCCTCCGTTTCTCGATTCACAGAATGATAAATGGGTGGATTCGGTTTTCAAAACCATGACTCCGGATGAACGCATCGGGCAGCTTTTTATGGTTGCTGCATGGTCGAATAAAGATAAGAAGCACGAAACCGAAATTCTGAATCTGGTGAAGACGCAGAAAATCGGCGGACTCATTTTTATGCAAGGCGGACCTGTTCGTCAGGCGAATCTTACAAACAAATATCAGAAAGCGGCGAAGGTTCCACTGCTGATCGGAATGGATGCAGAATGGGGTCCGGTGATGCGTATTGACAGTTGTGTGAGTTTTCCGCATCAGATGCAATTGGGTGCTGTAGATAACGACTCGCTCATTTATTGGTACGGAGTGGAAATGGCGCGACAGTGTTCTTTGCTTGGAGTGCATGTGAGTTTTTCTCCTGATGCAGATGTAAATAACAATCCTTTGAATCCTGTAATCGGCACTAGAGCTTTCGGTGAAGACAGAGAGAACGTGGCGGAGAAAGCGATTATGTATTCGAACGGCTTGCAGGATAATCATGTGATGTCGTGCGGGAAGCATTTTCCGGGACACGGAGATACAGACACCGATTCACACAAGTCTTTACCGGTTATAAATTCTTCACGTCAACGATTGGATTCATTGGAGTTGTATCCGTTCCGTCGTTTGATTCATTCCGGAGTGGGCAGTATGATGGTGGCGCATTTATCTGTTCCTGTTCTGGATACAACATCAAATCAGGCAACGACATTATCGCGTTACGTTGTAGATACATTGCTCAAACAGGAACTCGGATTCAAAGGACTCGTGTTTACGGATGCGTTGAACATGAAAGGCGTGAGCAAGTTTTATGGTCCGGGAGATGTTGATGTACGCGCACTGATTGCAGGAAATGACGTGTTGTTGTTCAGCGGTGATGTACCGAAAGCTATTGCACAGATCAAAGCGGCGATTGCGAAAGGAGATATTTCTCAGGCGGAAATTGATGCGCGTTGCAGGAAAATTCTCGCTGCGAAAAAGTGGTGCGGACTGAACAAAAAGAAAAATGTAAAGACCAAGGGACTTTACGCAGCATTGAATGACAGAAGCACCACATGGCTTTGTCGTCAGATTGGTGAAGCTTCTGTTACGTTATTGAACAACAAGAACGCAATTCTTCCATTCATGGATTTGGAGAAAAAGAATTTCGCTGTAGTTTCTGTGGGAGCCAACAAGAATAATTCATTACAGGAACGACTCATGTGTTATGCGCCTGCGCAGTATCACGCACTTCCATATGATGCAAAAGCAGATTCATTGAATGCGTTGGTGAATCGTCTTACAGCGAATGATGTCGTGGTCATCGGAATACACAAAGTATCGCAACGTCCTGCCAACAACTACGGCGGATTGAGTGATGTTCCTGATCAGTTGATTGATACATTGCTGAAGCAGAACAAAAAGATCGTCACGGTATTATTCGGTTCGCCGTATGCTTTGAATGAAATCACGCGCATAGAAGAATGTGATGCGGTCATAGCGGCATATGAAGATCAGCCGTACATGCAGGATCTATCCGTTCAGGCTATGTTCGGAGGAATTTCATTCTCGGGTAATTTGCCTGTTACATTGAATCACTGGAAAGGTAAAACCGGAATTACAACGCCGGCGCCGGTTCGATTGAAATACACGGTGATTGAAGAATTGGGAATGGATCCTTCTTTGCACAAGAGAATTGATTCCATTGTAAACAAAGGCATCACGGATCAGGCGTATCCGGGTTGTCAGGTTTTTGCAGCAGTAAACGGAAAAGTATTCATCAATCAATCGTATGGACATTTCACATACGACAAGAAACATGCGGTGAATAACAACGATCTGTATGATGTTGCATCGGTTACCAAGATCATGGCAACAGCGCCAAGTCTGATGAAGATGGTGGATGATGGCGCATTGAATCTGGATGATCGTCTCGGTCAGCATTTACTGATGGTGAAAGGAACGAACAAAGACAGTCTGGTGATTCGCGAAATGATGGCGCATCAGGCAGGATTGCCCGCGTGGATTCCGTTTTATCTGAAGACATTGGATAAAGACAACAACTGGAAGCGGGATGTGTATCGCAAATCATTCAGTGATTCCTTCCCGATTTACGTTGCGCCCGGCATGTTCATTGCACGCAATTACAAAGACACGATTTACAAACGCATCAATACATGCGAGGTGAGTTCGGAACACAAGTTTTTGTACAGCGATCTCGGTTATTATTACATGAAAGAGATCGTTGAAGACGAATATCATATGTTACTGAGTGAGCATGTGATGCGTAGGTTTTATCGTCCATTAGGATTACCGACTATGGGCTACCAGCCGCGATTGCGTTTTGCGAGTGCGCGTTGTGCTCCAACGGAAAAAGATATGGAATGGCGCAAGCAACAACTGCAAGGCGATGTGCATGATCAGGGCGCTGCGATGTTGGGTGGAATAGGAGGTCATGCCGGCGTTTTCAGTAATGCAAACGATGTTGGCGTGATGATGCAATTATTCCTGAATGGCGGAACCTACGGAGGCAAGCGTTATTTCAGAACGGAAACTGTGAATGAGTTTACGCGTTATCAATATAAGGACAATCGTCGCGGTGTGTGTTTCGATAAGCCGGAACCTGATCCGAAGAAAGTGAATCCTGCCTGCGATTCGATTTCAGGAAAGAGTTTCGGTCACCAAGGTTTTACAGGCACACAAGCCTGGGCAGATCCTGAAACCGGATTGGTATTTGTGTTCTTATCCAACCGCGTTTATCCGGATGCGAAGACCAACAAGCTCGCGAAAGAAGGAATCAGAGGAAAGTTGATGCAGGAGTTGGTGATGGAGACGAAAGGAGGAAATGATAATTGATATTTCGTTATCATTTACTCGAATGTAACGCCATTCTGTTTCCTTCGCAATCCACAAACAGTGCCATGTAGCCGATGTCAGGAGCGATGAGTTTTTTGGGCATTAGAATTTTTCCGCCGGCGGATTCGATGCGATCGAGCACCAGTTGTAAATCGGGATTTCCGTTGAGGTAAATCACCGGTCCCCACAAACTTGGGCGGTAAAAATCGGGATGATAGCACAACGCGCCGGATACTTTTCCGCTGCCGGGTTCTGCAGGGAAAAAGGCCATTCGTATAGCGCCCACTTCAGATTCGGTCATGGTGATGCCGAAAATGTATTCGTAAAATAATCGCGCGCGCTTGAGATCGGAAGCCGGAATCTCAAACCAGTTTAAAGCGTTGGTGGAGTTTTTCATGGTTTTGTGAATATAAACAACTGCTTTAACGCTTTCTGTATCTTTAAACGGTTTTTGCGTTATCTGCTACGTATGCGGTCTAGTCTTGTATTTCTTATTGCTTTGCTTCCGGCAATGCAGCTTGGTGCGCAATCGTTGCGAATAACAGGCTTTGTGGTGGATGCCAATCGTGCTCCGATTTTTACCGGCAATGTGGTGGCGTTTCAATTGAAAGATTCCTCTTACATCCACGGCGATGTTATCTCCGAAGGAAAGTTTTCACTCCAACTCAAAGTTTCCGATTCCGTTCTTCTGAAATGCGCGTCTATCGGTTACGATCCGGTTTGGCTGCATGTATTCAGCAACGATTCTGTGTTGCACCTCGATACAATTCAATTGATGAATTCACTGCTGAAGACCGTGGAGATTCGTGCTGTTGCTCCCATTGTTCAGAATAAAGGCAACAAACTCGTGGTTGATGTGGAGAATACAAGTCTCGGTGCAATGGGAACTGCTTATGAAGTTTTGGAAAATACACCGGGATTATTGGTAAACACGGATGGAAGCGTAACGGTGTTCGGTCGCGGAACTGCATTGTTGTATCTCGACGGACAACGTATTCCTGCGCAGATGCTGCGTTCGGTTCCTTCCACACAAATCAGCAGCGTGGAGATTATCAAGAATCCTCCTGCAAGTTACGATGCACAAGGTCGTGCTGTGGTGAACATAGTAACCAAGAAAAAAGCCATGGAAGGCTACAACGTGGATTTGTTTCAGGCCGCAACATACACGCCGAACATTTACGGTTATACCGGAATCAACGGCTATTGGAGAAAGAATAAATGGACGATTACCGGTCGCACCGGATTTTTCATTGGTACGCGTTGGGAAAATACCTTGTATCTGCGAACTTTTACAGAAGACACAGTTGCGTACACGATGCGGAATACGGTGAACAGCACCCGTCATTACAACGGATCGTATTATCCCGGAGCAACATTTCAATACAGACCGGATTCCATCAGTCACATTGATCTGTCTTTGACAACCAGCTTCAATCAGATCGGCGTTGATATCGACAATCGTAATCTGATTACCGCCAACAATACGGAATCTGAAATTCTCGCTTCACGAAAAGACGATGAGAAGACGTTGGATTATCAGGCGACATTGGGTTACACCCGCACACTGGATACATTGGGAAGCGAATGGTTTACATCTGCGTCGTACACCGATTATACTTCGAATAAGTTCGGTGCAATTCTGCAGAATGTGTCAACTCCGGCATCCACGAGCAATGCAGAGTTGAGAAATGCATCTGAAAGCGGAATCCGTTTTGCAGTTGGACAATTCAATTACACGAAGTGTTTCGACACCATTTGGAAACTCGAAAGTGGGGTGAAGTTTACGCAGATCACGAACAGCAGTGAAGTAGGAATGCAGCGACTCGTTTCCGGAGAATGGATTGGCGATATTACGATTGCGAATTCATTTCGCTACGGAGAAACAACACTGGCAGGATTCACTCAAGGAACATTTACCAAAGGGAAATGGTTTGCAACCGCAGGCGTTCGTGTAGAGTTAACGCGCACCGATGGAAAATCACTTTTGTATGATTCCACTTTGATTGATACGGCGTACATCAACGTGTTTCCGGTTGCCGAATTGAATTACACGATCATGAAAGATCTTGTGTTCTCATTGGATTACTCATGGAACATTGAGCGACCGAGTTTTCAGGATCTGGATCCATTCCTGATTTACATTGATTCCCTTTCTTACATCAAAGGAAATCCTGCATTGCGTCCGGAGTACACGCACGACTTCAGTGTTGAGCTGATTTACCTCGAAGCAGCGTCGATCAGTTTCAATTACGCTTACACCAAACAGGCAATGGATTTGTTTGTTGAACGCACAGGACCGAATAATTCTCAGTTCATCGGTCAGACGCGGAATTTCAATTACGCGAAAACCTTGGGCTTTGAAATTGCGATTCCCTATCAGACCAGTTGGTGGACAACTTACAATTCGGCAGGTTACAACAAATCGATTTATCATTTGGACAACGGTGTTGACTATGCGCATAATGATGCTGAAGGTTGGTTCTTCGTATTCTACAATAAATTCAGTCTGAAGAAACATTGGTCAATGGAAGCGATTTATTGGTACTCAACCGGCGCGGGAGAAGGATTGTTCATGGCAAGACCGATGTCGAGTTTGCGTGTATCTGTACAATACAAATCCACTGACGGTAATTTCTCTGTGCGCTTGATTGGAAATGATTTGTTGTACAATTCTTACGCGCGAGCGGATTCGCGCATTCCCGGATTCAATTTGTATTACGAAGAACCCGGTGATTCGCGTTTTGTTCGTGTTGCAGTTTCTTATCGTTTCGGTAAGGTGAAGCAGCAGGATTTGAATCAGCGTTCGAATAATGATGCGGAGAGGAATAGGATTAAGTCTTGAATTAGACTTTAGACCTGAGAAGTGAGACCTGAAACTTGAGACCTGAGACCTGAGATCTGAGAGGTGAGACTTGCGCCTGCGCGCTGCAAGGAATTTTTTTTGTTGTTTCCAACGGATTTTTTATTGAGATTTCGCCCCGATGGGGCTTTCTGGATGGTAGACTTTAGACTATAGACCTGGGTAAATCGTGCTGCACTATGTGAACCTTATGAATTCCTATGTTGCTATGTGTTTCAAAATGTGTAGAACGAAATTCGTAATTCGTAATCCGGAATTCGTAATGCGCAATTACAACCCATTAATTATGTAATTTAGACACTCCTTTCAACCTCATGAAAAGGGTTCTCCGATACTCACTTATCATTCTCGCTGCTGTGTCTGTGCAAACGGCGTGTACGTTTATGATCGGTAAAAAGATTGCGGGTGATACGCATGTGCGGAATGAATCTGCTTTGCAAGCGAAAAAGGTGGAATTACCGTATCGCATCATCAACGGTACATTTCTCGGAGGAAATCAACGCAACTACTACGGTAACTTCTGTTCGGATTCTTTGAATCTCATTTGGAAACACGAACTCGGATCAGGGAAGACAATTGTCACTGCGCAAGCCGGAGTGGAAATCTGGGCGGGAGCAGGGTGGACGGGTCAACCGTTGATTACGGAAGAGTACGGTATGCAATACATTTATCAAGGTGCGTATGATCACCATCTGAAAAAGATCCGTCTGGATTCCGGTGACTTGGTTTGGCAATATACTTTCGATGATATACTTAAGGGAACAGGAAGTATTGCGATGTTTCCCGATGCTGCAGATTCAACACAACGACTTGTGATTTTTCAGGGAAGTCGCAAAGGTTTGCAATACACGGTGAGTGATACGGCCGTTGCAAGTTTCCGCGCGGTGTCGTGTTTTTCAGGAAATGAAATCTGGCGTATGCCGATGGATCACACCGATTGTTACAGCAGTGATGTGGATGCATCGGCATTGTTTCTGAATGATCGCGGTTACATTGGATTGGAGAACGGATACTTTGTATCGTTTGATCCGCTCAAGCAATTGAAGTGGAACGATACTGCTTCGAGACCCGAATTGCTGCACAAGGAATTGATATACTCGAATAGCGATAAAGCAGCACACGGTGGAAATCTTGTAACTGAAGCTTCACCCGTGTTGTTGGGCGATCACGTTTACATCGCGTCAGGATGCGGACACATTTTCGGATTCAATTTAACAACGCAAAAGTTCGATTGGGATTTTGAAATCGGTTGTGACATTGACGGAACACCTGTTGTTACCTCCGACAATTGTCTGCTCATTGCAATAGAGAAGCAATACATTCCGGGACACGGCGGTGTGATGAAAATCAATCCGGCACGCAAGCCTGAAAATTGTGTGGATTGGTATTATCCAACCGGAGATCGCAATTTCTCATCATGGATTGGAGGAGTGATCGGCAGTGTTTCTGTGAATGACAATTATCGTAAAGAGAATGATCCGTATCTCGCAGCGTTTACGGGAATAGATGGAATGCTCACGGTTGTAAATTACAAAGAACTGACTTCCGATCTTGTTGCTGGTCCTGACGGAAAAACACTTTACCCGAAACCGCATGCTGTATTCGTGAAGGAGATTGGTCCATCCATTTCTACTCCGATTTTCACCGGCGGACATTTGGTTGCAGCAGGATATGAAGGTGTGCATGTTTTTCGTCATGAAGCATTTACAGGATTTATCGAGACAGATTTTCGTGCAGGAATGTTTGAAGCGACACCAATCACACACGATGGGAGAGTTATCATTGCTTCTCGAGACGGATTTCTCTATTGCATGGGAAGTGAAGCAATGATGCCGGATACAATTTCTCCTGTGATTAATGTTCCGATTGATATTGTACAATCAACAACTCCGCAGCTGAATAAATCCTGCGATTCAGTTCATGCTTTGCTTATGCCGCATGACGTACTTGCAGCAACACTTCGAAATCGAAGAGATACGATATCGTATGCTGAAATAGCAACGACTAAAAATGTAAAACCGGAAATTTTCGGGGACTATTTCAGCACATCGACACGGAGACATTCTAAGATATTGACTGCTCTCAACCAAAAACGTGATTCGCTCGCAGCAATTACAACAGTTGCTGCTTCTAAACCGACGCAAAGCGAAATTGTACAAGGAACAGGTTCCTGCTTTCTCATCGCAGGCGTTTTTCGTGTGAAAGAGAATGCGGAGAACTACGTGAAGCGTTGGAAGGAGAGAGGGTACCCTGCTGAAATGATTGTGCAGCCGAGCGGAATGCATTACGTTTCGATTCAAAGAGGAGAGACGGAAGAAGAATTGTTGTCGTTCAGAAACAACATGCAGAAGACCACAGACCCTTCGCCTTGGGTTTGGATTTCGCAGGAGTAGAATTTACATTTTCCTCCAGCCTACAAGTTTTGCAGGTTGATCTACAAAGAAGAATTCGTAACGTGCACCGTTTTGCAATCCTTTAACTCCGCGTAAGTCAACGGAGAATGTTCTTCCTCCCAGAAGCAGATACGCTCTCTTACCGCGAAATTTCATGTCAAGCTGTCCTCCGTGACTTTCAACACACGAATCCGTCCGTTGAGAAAGTTTTCTGGTGTTGTTACTCATCCACAGAAACAAAAGAGTGGTTGCTAAGCAGAATCCGCTTAGAAAGATGGAGGGGCCCGCATCGCCCGTACTGCGATATGCAATGTAACCGGCCGGAGAACAAGCGAGAAACACTAAAGCAATAATTAAGTATAAAATATATTGCGTTTTGAATTTCTTCTTTTGTGTTTTTGTGAGATAACCTTTTCGGTTGGTTTCGTAATCGATGTCGTTGAGTTCCAAGATTGAAAAATGATTTATAACGCGAATGCCGCAGTATCAGGATTCTTTCCATCCCGTAACTGTACGTGGATTATCGAGATAATAAACGGTATAGGATTTGCTGTTCTCAATTCCTGCAGATTGATTTCTCAGAATAAAAAAGCTTTGATCGCCAATACGAAGTAATCGATGTCGTTTTCCGGAATCTTTGATATCAGCAACACCTGAAACTTTATGTATCCCGTTTCCGTCCTTCTTCAACTTCAAATAGGCTACTGCGGTGTAAACGTAAATAGATGCAAATAATGCACCTCCACCCATCCAAATTGCGGTCAACCAATTCCATTTCATGTTTGTCATGAAAACGGAAACAACAACAAGAGCAACAAATATTCCTGCGACCAAAAGTTGGCTGTAACCGTATCGTTTAAGATGGGAATATTGGAGATCGGAAAGGGTGCCGGAATCGTTAAGCTGAATCTCTTCAGCACTTAATAATTTCATTTTGTTTATTTGGTATGCACGCGTGGAAGATAATTGATCCGCTGTATACCGTTTTATCCGGTCATTGCACCGTAAAATGATTTAGCGCGGAGATCAAATATCGGCAGAACTTTGTTTAGTCTTTTGAATATAATTGATCGCTTATCAGCACAGATTCGGGCATCACTTTTCTCGGTAAATGATTTCATTAACATATTCTCAACAAGTACGATGAAAGTGGCTCAAAAACAGTCAAAAAAGAGGCATATTACTACTTCCGGTCTTGTAACCGTTTTGACATATTTATTACATTATTTCTTAGCGTATTTTCGCCTACCCTAAAAAACACACCAACATGAAATTAACAACTACGCGACTGGCAGCATGCGCTGCTTTAAGTCTGGTTTTGCTTGGCGGTAAACTAACCGCCCAGAACGTTACCGTAAGCGGTGCGCTTGTCGGGAACGGAACATATGGAACGGTAGGTGCCGCGTTCAACGCGATCAACAGCGGTGCTCAGACAGGAAGTATTATTACTGTTGCCATTATCGGAAATACAACCGAGCCAGCTTCTGCAGTTTTAAATGCAGGAGCCTGGAGTCAGATTACCATTGTTCCTTTCGGTGGCGCAGCCCGTACGATCAGCGGAAGTGTTGCCGGTCCATTGATTGATTTCAACGGTGCAGATAAAGTTCTTGTTGACGGATTAAACTCAGGTGGAAATTCACTTACAATCAGTAATACAGATGGAACGGGTAATACTGTGCGTTTTATTAACGATGCTCACATTATTTCTGTGCAGAATGCTTCGCTACTCGGAGCAGGACCGGCAACTGTATTAATGTCAACCGGTACACTTACCGGTAATGACACGTTAACAATCAATAACTGCACGCTGGACGGAAACGGTAGTGGAAATCCAATAGTAGGTATTCTTTCGTCCGGAACTGCGGGAATGGATAACAGTACAATTGTTATTTCGAACAATAACATTGCGAATACTTTCAGCGCTACTGCGGCAACGGCTGCGATTCAAGCACAATTGAACAGTTCAGATTGGATTGTGAGTACCAACCGTATTTACCAGACAACTGCCCGGATCTTTACTACAGCAAATACACATCGCGGAATTTTACTGCAAGCAGGAAACAACCACTCTGTTACGGGAAATATTATCGGTTATTCAAGTTCAACGCAAACGGGTGTCTATGCTATGAGCGGAACTATCGCGACTCGTTTTGTTGGTATTGAAATGGGCGTTGGAACTGTAATTCCAAGTTCTGTTCAAGGGAACACAATTTCTTCATTTACATTGGGTACGAGTAGTGGTGCTACTACAACTTACGGAGTATTTTGTGGAATTTACGTCACGGCAGGAAGTGTAAATGTCGGAACGACTAATCCGAATAACATAGGTTCTGCAGCAGGTACAGGTAACATCGTTGTTACCAGCACTACATCAGGTGCATTGATTGTCGGAATAGGTTCGACATCAACGGGTGCTTTAATTATTAACAACAACTTAATCGGATCATTAGTCAGTTCAGGTTCAACTGCCACTATTGCCGGTTCTGTTACCGGAATAAATATTGCCGGGATAGCATCTTCGTTGACGATCAGCGGAAATACTATCGGTAACACAACTGCCGATAACATTCGCGGAGGAACGCTCGGATTGACAACCGGAAGTTCATTGGTAAGCGGTATTAATCTTCCTTCAACTTCAAGCGGAACAATTACTATTAGCGGTAACACTATACGCAACTTGTCTTCTTACGGTTCAGGAACTACGGGATTTGCACGAGGTATTTGGACTGCCGCTGCTATCGGCAGCACATCTTCCTACTTGGTTACATCCAACACTATCAGTAATCTGATTTGTAATTCTGCCAACGCTTCAATTTCCAACGGTAATGCTTCTGTAGCGGGGATTAATATCGGAGTGGGTAACAACAATATTATTTCGCAGAATACAATCTCGGGGTTATCGCAATTAGGGACCGGAACGAACGGATCTTTCGTAGCAGGGATTACTCATGGGAATGCTGCGAACACAACAATTGAACGTAACACGATTCATACATTAAGCAACGCAGGAACTTCTGTCACTGTAACAGCACCTTCAATTGTTGCGGGTGTAGTTATTCGTTCCGGAACAACATCTGTAACTGTTCGTAATAACATGATTTCAATTGGTGCCGGGTCTAACGATCAGGCTGCTTATATTGGAATTATGGGTAACCATGGCTCAACACCGGATCCGGTCGATAACGTCATTCATAATACCATTAACATTGCGGGAACAAGCACAGGTGTTCAGCCAAGTTTTGGTTTTGCCCGTACAGATTTCAGCGCAACGGCACGTGTTGTTTCAGTGAACTTCGTTAATAACATTGTAACGAATACACGTACCGGCGGAACGGGTGTTCACGCAGCCATCGCCAACAACTATGGCGCAACAACAGCAAGTGCTACGGGATGGCCTGCAACGGCGTCCAATAACAACGTACTTAATTCATCGTCTGCCGCTACGATCGGATGGTGGACATCTGCCCAGACTTTCAGTGGATGGCAGACAGCTTCCGGTGGCGATGCTGCAAGTTTCTCTGGCATCACAGTGACATATGTAAATTCTGCGAATAATTTGCATCTGAATATGGGGCTTACTCCAACGCCAATTGAATCCGGAGGGCAAACAACTGCGGTAGCAAATGACATTGACAATGACGTTAGACCGGGTCCTGTTCCCTCAGTAAATGGTGCAGGTTTTGCACCTGATATGGGAGCGGATGAGTTCGATGGAGTTTACCTTGATGGCGCAGCACCGACTATTACTTATGCAGCATTAACATTTATCTGTAACACAAGTGATCGTACGCTTACTGCAACTATCGTTGATTTCACAGGTGTACCAACTACAGGCACTTTACGTCCACGGATTTACTTCCGTAAAAATGCGAACGCGTGGGTTTCAGCTCCCGGAACTTTGATGACCGGTACTGCAACTAACGGTACTTGGGATTTTGTGATTTCATCTGCTGCGATGGGAGGACTTACTTTCGGAGATGTGGTGTCGTATTATGTCATTGCTCAGGATATCGTTACACCAACCCCGAATATTCGCTCGAATCCTTCAGCCGGACTTGTAGCTTCTGATGTGAACACAGTAACAACGGCACCGACCACTCCGAATTCATATTCGGTATCAAGCACGCTGAGCGGAACTTATACTGTGGGTGCGTCAGGAACGTATCCGACGCTAACTGCGGCCGTGAATGCCTACAACAACAGTTGTTTATCCGGTGCTGTGGTTTTCAGTCTGATTGATAACTCTTATCCTTCTGAAACGTATCCGATAACAATTGCCGCAAATCCGAATGCAAGCGCAACGAATACATTAACGATTAAGCCTGCAACAGGAGCGAACCCGGTTTTCAGCGGATCTTCGGCAACTGCAATTATTACGCTTAACGGAGCAGATTATGTTACCATCGACGGTACAAACGGAACGACTGCAAACAGCACTTGTCCACGTGTTACTGCTTCGCGTAACCTGACAATCGAAAATACAAATACATCTACCGCAAGCGCAGTTGTTGCTTTGACAACGACTTCCGGTGGAGATGGTGCTACGAACAATCGCATCATGAATACATTGATCAGCGGTAACGGAAGTTTAACTACCGGCGTTGCGGTAAACCTCAGTGGCCCGGCAATCGGAAGCGGAACAGGCGCTAACGGGAATAACAACAACCAGATTATAAACAATAAAATCATCAAGGCGCAAGTTGGAATTTTCTCAGCAGGAAGTTCAATCACCACCAAGAGTTTGAATAATACGTACTCTTTGAACGCACTTGATTCAACCGGAACTAATGGAATCGGTCGATTCGGAATCATGTTGTTGTTTGAAGATGCTCCGATTGTTAGTTATAACCGCGTAGCAAACATTGTGAACACCGCAAGTACGGATGTATGCGGAATAGCACTTGGATCCAATGCTCTGGCTAATTCGTTAACAACAGGCGCGGAAACCACGAACGGTTTAATTGAAGGTAATATCGTTGACAGTGTTCGTCAGACGAATACTTATTCTGCCGGAGGAATTCTGGTAGCTGCATGTGCTACCGGAACCACGATTGTTCGTAACAACATGGTCAATCAGGTTTTCGCTAATGGTACTGCCGGTGATTTTGGAGTTGGCGTTTATTATGGTGGTGGAGCAGGAACTTTCACTGTGTATAACAACACTGTGGTGGTTAACGGGACAGCGCTTACCGGAGCTTCTCAACCTAACATTGCGCTTGCTGTTAACGGAACAACACCAACTTTAGATATTCGCAACAACATTTTGGTGTGTGGCGGAAATAACGGATTCAACGGGAACACCGGTATCGGTCTTGCCTATTCAAGCACTGCAGGTAACTACGCGAATATGATTTCTGACAACAACGATATTTTCGTTGCCGGAACAACGGCAGTTGTAGGTCGCACCGGCGGTTTAGCTGCAGGAACAGTTCGCACAACGTTAGGTGATTGGCAATTGGAAACCGGTCGCGACGCAGCTTCCGTTAGCGTGTTGCCTAACTTCGTGAGCGCACCAAATGATGTGCACATGATTGCAGGTTCAAATCCTTCATTGGAAGACGCAGGCGCGGTTCTGCCAAGCATTACCAATGATATCGATTGCAATTCTCGCAACGCTTGTACTCCTGATATCGGTGCTGATGAATTCGGAACTCCACGTGAAGTTGCGTTGAAAGGAAATGGATTGACGATTGTTGATGGCGATATTACTCCAATAGCTGGCGACTTCACGCAGTTCGATTCAACCTCGGTATGCAACGGTACAACAACACGTAACTTCTATGTTGCCAACACAGGCGGAAATACCTTGTCAGTAACCGCTGCAACTGTAACGGGTGCGAATGCATCTGACTTTACAATTACTGTAGCTCCGGCTACAACTGTGGCTGCCGGTGATTCAACGATGATTACTGTTGTGTTTAATCCTTCAGTTGCAGGAGTTCGCAGCGCGGTGATCAATATCGTAAGCAATGATTGTGATGAAGCTGCTTACGATTACGCTATTCAGGGAATCGGCACACAGATCGCATTCGATTCATTGACATTTACAGATGTTACCTGCTTTGGTGATTCAACCGGAAGTGCAACTGTATTTGTTATCGGTGGAATGCCTGCTATCACTTACTCCTGGAGCACAGGCGGAACAGCTGCTACTGAAACAGGATTGCCTGCTGGAACTCATACTGTAATTATTTCAGATGCCAATGGATGTGCTGATACGCTTGGAGTTTCAATCGCACAGCCTTCAATCATTGTAACAAACCTTACTGTGAATGATGCATCATGCTTCAACGGAACAGGATCTGCATCAGTAGCACCTACAGGTGGATTGGGCAGTACGTTCACGTATAACTGGACATCAGGCGGTACGGGAGCAACGGAGTCAGGCTTGCTCGCAGGTACTTACTTTGTAACAGTTACAGATTCAACCGGATGTTCTGTTGAAGACACAGCAGTTGTGAATCAGCCAACTGATCTTGTTCTCGCAGTTGATATGGTGATGGATGTAACAACTTGCAGTGGAAACGACGGCGGCATCATGATTTCAGTTTCCGGTGGTACTGCAGGATATACTTATCTGTGGAACAACAGTGCAACAACTGAAGATGTGGCAGGACTTTCTGCAGGAACTTACTCTGTTACTGTTACAGATGCTAACGGTTGCGCGGATTCTACCGCAGTATTAACGGTAAACGATCCTGCTGCACCTGTAGTTACATATACCGAAGCTGCAGATACAATCTGTCAGTCAACAACAGCTCCGTTTGCTTTGGGTGTTGCTTCTCCTGCCGGTGGATCTTTCTCCGGTCCGGGTGTAACTGCCAATACCTTCGACCCTATGCAGGCGTCAATCGGTTGGAATGTGATTACGTACACGTATACTGATTCGTTGACCAACTGTTCTTCAACTGCATTTGACTCCATCTTCGTTGATATTTGTACAGGAATTTCAGCAGTAAATTCAGTTGCAGATGTGAATGTTTATCCGAATCCTACGGATGGTGCAATCAATCTGAATTTCGTTGCAGACGCAGGTGATGTGGTTGTAACAATTACCGATGCTGCAGGTCGTACGGTTTATATGTCGTCAGAAAACAACGTAACAGCAGGAACAGTGAAGCAGATTCAGATTGATGAAGCTTCAGGAATCTATCTGTTGCATGTTAATGGTTCACAGATGAATTACACTCAGCGTGTCGTGATTCGCAGATAATTTCAGAATGAATGAAACGGAAAGGGTCTTCAATTTGAAGACCCTTTTTATATTTTGAACTGTTGATTTATTTACGACATTCCTGTTCCACCAACATAAGAATTAATAGAAAGAATTAATCCAAACACGCAAAGCGCAAAGACGATGAAGCATTTTGCTTCAATCATGAAAATCTTCAGCAGACTTTCAGCCATTGTGTTGATCAAAGCTGTATTTAGGGGTATACAGTATCTTTAAGTAAGAGCAATGGGGAAATTGAAATCTAACCGGTTGTGTTACTGGTTAAACTGCGCGTTCACGATTTCCATTTTCAGATACATACCATTTCGCTGATCGCAACCGATTAACGCCTTCGAATCAGGACCAACAGAAAGCGTTTTATTCTCGAATCGCGGTTGCCCGTTTTCTGTCCAACTGATGTAAACCGTAACGGTAATAAACGCCGTTTCGTGATTGTTCTCCACGTACATGTTGTGAGAAACATCTTCCGAGCTGCCGCAGGCTTCACCGTGCATGATCATCACCCAATTACGGGCATTGCCCATATTTTGTGATGTATTCGTTGTGCCGGACATTGGAGCAGGAGAGACGCAAGCGTAGCAGGAAATAATACAAATTGCAGCAGAAATGATCAGGTATTTGGATTTCATTTTTAAAAAATCAGGGTAATGAATTAAACACTTATACTGATTAGTGTTGAGCCTAATTTAGGCATTAATTTACTTTATCCTATGGTAAAGTATTTTGAGTAATGTAACATGTGAAAAACAATACGTTACCAAAGGATCAAATGATCGGTTTTTCTGTACTTTCATTTATATAATTAAGAATTATGCTCAATAACTTTGTATATTTTTTCAAATTCAGTTTACTATTTTCAAACACTTATAAAATAATAACTAAATTCAGCCTGTTAAATAAAACACTATGCTTAAGAAACGTTTCGTTATCGACTTTGAGGTTTTCAATCTTATGCTTCGTGAATTGCGAGCAATAAGAAAGGAACTTCGTAACCTTAAAACAGTTAATAATCCTGCTAAGAAATCAGAACCTGCACGCGAGATTAAGGATAAAATATATACTCCGGATGTTCTGAAGAAACTCAAGATTACAGCTGTAACGCTTGGAAATTATGAGAAGAAAGGACTGATTTCTTCAGCCAAGGAAGGGCGTAATAAAATTTATTCAGAAGCTGAGATTCTTGCCTTCAAGAAATTTAAGGGTAAAGGCAAGCGCGTGAGTAAGCGGATTTTGGCCAAAGCAGCTAACCCTGCTAAGTAAAGCAACTGATTTCGTTAATACCCGACTCAGAATCAGATACATTCCGGGTCTTTAGGCGTGTACGCATTTTCGGTCTGATTCCGGAATTGTCGGAACGGGCGAGGGCTCGATGAATTTTGTTTTGTCGGCAATAAATGAAATGTTGCATCAAATTCAAATTTCGTAATGACTTTCTTGAGTGCGGTTCCCTTGCACAAGTATCCGCTATCCTTGCATATAATTGTTGAAATTAACTTTGTTGTTCATCTTGTATGATGAAGTGATTGCACACATGTCTGCACTTAAAAAATACCCATATACCGACATTCTTGGATGGTCTGTTAGTCGTTATGAAAAATACAGAACGTGCCAGCGACAGTATTATTTCGATTACTATGCGAAGCGCCATGATAATGAAGTAGATAAAAAACAACTGGCTCGTTTGCGTGAACTGACTACAGTTGCTTTAGAGGCCGGCAATATTGTACATGATGTTTGCAAGGCTTTGTTTGAGCGGTTACGGAAAAGTAATGCAGCTTTAGACCGTCAGCGTTTTCTGGATTATGCAGATCAACTTGCGGATAAATATTGCAGCAAGAAGGAATTTATGGAGGTGTACTACAATGAAATGCCTTCGATTAACATAGTGGCCTTAAAAGATGCGGTTAAAAAGTATCTTACTGCTCTGCTCGAGAGTGATCGGTTTCAGTGGATCTGCAGAGAAGCCATATCAAACTCAAAAGAATGGATCATCGAGCCCGATGGTTTTGGAGAAACGCGAATTAACGAACTCAAGGCGTACTGCAAAGTGGATTTTTTGTTGCCTTTAGGTGATAAAATCTATATCATCGATTGGAAAACAGGAAAGGAGGATGAGATCAAACACCGAAAGCAGATGCTGGGCTACACTGCGTTCGCCTGCGATCACTTCGGGAAAAAATCTGAAGACGTGGTTTGCATATTATTTTATCTCAAATCAGGTACTGAAAAGGTCTTCCATTTTAATGATATTGATGTGCAGAATTTCTCAAGCAGTATCCTTTCAGAGTCAGAAGAAATGTATTCGATGACCATCCATAAGGAATCCAATATACCGAAGAACAAATATGATTTTGCTCAAACCACTAATCAAAGAATCTGCGGTATGTGTAATTACAGGGCGTTGTGTTTTCCTTCGGATAATTTAAAAATATCAATCGCGGATCCGTTTTAGACCGTGAAGTATCATTTCATTGGGTACTATTTTTACATTATATTTTATTAACTTTTGAATTTTATATAAATAATTCATGTTACCGGGACCCAACTACATTTACCAATGCCCAACGTGCAATAATCTGATGTATCATGAGAGTTTAGCTTCGGGCAATACTTTTAATGCTGCATTTTATTCGGATGGTAAGTTGATTTCCCCGGATCTACCTTCTTACCCCAAGATCACAAAATGTACAAGCTGTAGGTCTTTATTTTGGGTTGGACATCTTGAACCCGTGGCATCGTGTGAACCTGAAGATATGGAAAGCTCTGAATGGGCAAGTGCAAGCGAAATGCAATTTCCTGATCTGTTTGATTTACTCAGAGCGCTTGACGAGGGATGCGCCCCAATGCGGAATGAAAAGATTTTTATTCGTCAGCAGATTCTTTGGTTTTTTAACGATCGGTTACGAGCAGGCTACCCGTTATTTCGTGATCAGAAAGATCAGCTTTTATGGAACAGCAATATTGACGAGCTCCTGCTCCTTTTGGGTACAGCCAATGATCACCATCAGTTTCTGATGGCTGAGCTCCATCGCTATCGACGGAAATTCAGACAGGCAGTTGATCTTCTCAATTCAATTGAGGATCCTGAGTTGAAAGGATATGTAGCCAAATTGATTACTGCTTGTGAAATGGAAGTGAGTACTGTTATCCGGCTGGAATAATCCGTTTTTTATTCGCTTGTCTTGAATTGTGCAGATGCTATGCACAGATTGAGCTCAATTTTGTGCCGTAATCATTTCGGATATGGCACAGACACTATTTATTTTCTTCCTCATCACGTTATCCACATTGCTGCAAGCTTGCAGAAAACAGGTGGTTCGCCCGGGTGCGCATCATATTTGCCGCATATCAAAGTTGAATGCTATGCGAAAGGTTTTGTGTATTGTATTTGTGATAGGATTGCCCCCGTTTCTCAAAGGACAAACCTTCAAATCCGGTTTCATTCTGAAGAGGAAGTTTCATCCTTGTACTGAAGCGACTGATGGTATTTGTCCTCATCGTTTTGAAAAGGATGCCAATACAGCATTCCGCTGCTTTCAACTTGGAAAATATGATGAGGTTGGTTACTATGCCAATAAGGCCATTGGTGAAGGTGAGCGCATAGGTGAAGATGTATCGTGGCTGCACTATCTGAATGCTCAACTGAACGCTGAGCAGGGTCTTTACCGGCAGGCCTCAGATGAAATGAGTTTGAACCAAGTTACCATCGGGAATTTTACGTGGTATAACAAAGGTATTTATGCGTTGAAGTCGGGCAATCATCGATTAGCTGTAACTGCTTTTACCGAGCACCTGAATACTTCGGGTGATTTACAGCACGAATCGCATTGGGGAAAAGGTATAGCTTATTTGAATCTTGCTTTGCCTGACAGTGCGTTGAATTCTTTTTACGATGCTTTATCATATCGCGATCAGCCGGAAGTACGTTTGGGTATTGTTCAGGTATTAGTTATGCAGGGCAAAAGAATGGATGCACTTACGAATTGTCGGGCAGCAGTGCGTAAGTTTCCATTGCATCAGAAACTTCGAGAAGCCCTGAAGAATCTATTGTCTAATCAAACCTCAGGGATGTTCAGGCATTTTTATACGTCACTGTTGTCTTCTATGACTTTCGTAAGGCAGGATATCAATAAGGCAAATCATTTGGTAGAGCGCGGTTACAGGGATCGTGCGCAGCGCTTGTATAACTCCATTTTAAGAAAACAACCTGCGAATCTGGAAGCGCATTTGGGATTAGTTAATGTTATGCTGCTAGAGCATAAGAATCAGGAAGCGCGTATTAAGTTGCAATCCTTGCTTACGCTCTTTCCCGCTGAGACACGATTGCATGAGGCAATAGGATTAATTGATTATTCCGAGAATCGCTGGGATTCCGCTATTGTGCATTTAGCGAAAGCTTCAATAAATCCACAAAGTCCGTTAACCTATAATGGTTATCTCGCTGCAGGAACGATTTTGTATGCACAGAAGCAAGTGGCTGTCGCATATAAATTGTTTGAAAAAGCTGCAACGCAAAGCAGCGACAATTCGTGGGCTCACGCAGGAATGGCGATGTGTTTACTTTCCTTAAATGAGATTCGTTACAACGCCTCACTCCGACAAGAGGCACGAATGCATTTGATATTCGCCCGCCTGAAAGCGCCGGCTGATGGCACGTTACTCTTATATTCCGGTTTAGTGGAATACTACAGCAAGCATTACGCACTGGCAAGATTTTACTTTAATCGTGCCGCTGCAGTTGGTTTGGAGAATACACAGTTGTTTAATGCATGGGCCATGCTGGAGAATACAGAAGAGCATTTTGAGAAGTCGTTTGAACTGATGGACAAAGCGAGGTCTCTGTCACCCAACAATGCAGAATTATTTTTGAATTCGGGTGTGATGCAGTTTAACTACGCAGCTTACTTGCACGACAAGGACAGCAGTGCCAATCTGTTACCATTACTTCATAAAATGCACATGTTTTATGATACGGCAGTAGTACTGGGAATGGATAGTAATATGGTAAATGTTAATCGGGGAGTGGCTTATTCTGAAATTGGAGTTTACGACACTGCGTTGTTGTGGTACTCAAAAGTGCATAGTGCAGATACAGTTGTAGCTGCCGGTGCGGTGAACAATAGTGGTGTTATCAATGCTTTGTTGGCTCAAAACTATGCTGCTGAAGAATTCTTCGGCCAGGCGAATTCTCTGGATGCATCGAATAGATTAACACTTATTGACGACAACATAAGAGTGTTGCACACTGCACGGGTGCGCTCGAAAAAAGAGTATACATATGTCTTTTTTTATGTGCTGCCGGTAGCATCTTTCCGACCTGAGTTGTCAGAAAAGCTACGAACACCGGATGGCATTCCTAATGCATCTTGCCCAAATGAAGTTCGGGAGTTGCATTTTTACGATGTAGAATGTGATGCGCATCGTACCGGAAAATTAATCCGGATAAAAGGACAGAAGCACAGAAAGGAAAAAATCAGGAAGACGCGAATCGATGCGTGCTGGTAATCCGTTATTGCGCCAGAATATTCTTACAATGCTCCCGTATAGCGTTTCGTAAAGTTTTCGGTTCAATAACTTCTACTTTATCGCCATAAGACAACAAGACACTTCCCAGCTCTTTATTGATGATAAGGTTCAGTTCCACCTTAAGCGTATCCGGAGTAATCCATCTCATTTTTTGTCTTGGATGCAAAGGTTTTGACTCAACATACTTTGCACGTGGAGCTTTAAAATGCAGTACAATTTTCTGGACAACGTCTTCATCTGTGCGCGAAACGCCAATGAAGTCGTCGAAATAATCCTCCCAGTTTATTTTACGATTGGGCTTGTATTTCTTTCGAGACGGCTTGAAGGAAACGATTCGGTCGAGTGCGAAGTTAGTGACCAGGTGCTTGGACTCATCTACATAACCGATTACAAACCATCGGTTATTGTACTCTTTCAAAATATGCGGATGAAATATTTGTGTCTTGGGTTGATCGCTGGTGTACGATTGGTAGTCCATTTCTATCGCTTGCTGATTCACAATATGACTGCGAAGCATTTCGATGTGATGATTTCCTTTCAAGTATTTGTTGGTATCCGTATAGATGATTGGACTTTTTCCATCGACAGAGCTCAATCCTTCGGACAATTTGGGCAGGAATTCTTTGATCATCTGCAATTGCTCCATTCCGTCAAATTGAGACAGAATATCAATAACCGCATTCAGCTGTTCTTTCTGTATGGTATTCAATGGTTGACTGTCGATGGAATAGTCAATATCACTATAACGAAACCATACCCGGCGACCATCTTTGTGTCGCTCCAGAGGAATGGACCATCCGGCTTCGCTTTCCATGAACTCGATATCATAGATGATCTGGCGGCGCCCAATGCCTCCGGAAGAAGGATCAGTTTCGCATAATCTTTCCGAAACAGTCTCAATCAAGTCCTTAAGGAAATATTTTTTTCCATGGTTTCTGAAGCATTCGTTCAGAATTTTATACCGTATCAGTGCATTTTTCGTGACAGCCATACCGCAAAAATAGTTAATTGTGCAAATGCAATGCACAATTAGGTCGGAAATTTGGTTCGGAACCATAAACCTCACCTTATGCAAGACCTTATCGTTGAGAAGCACACAGAAGCGCAGAAAGCAGAAAATACGAGAATTCTGAACAGTTTTCTGATGGCCATGGCCAGCCAGGACTTTGTTTTGATGGAAACCTTACTGCACAATAAAGGCCGTTATATCGGCCGCAAAACCAAGTGGATTTTTATGGCATGGCTCCGAAAGAAATTTGAGGTACTAGAGGGGAAAAGCGTGCTTCATGACATGGACACCTTTCACTCCATGGAATACTATCCCGGCAACTTAGGTGTATGCATTACCTACAGTGAATTTGATTCGGAGACGTGCGATACGGGCGAAACATTACTGGAAATCAAACTTATTGCGCGAGTGAAGGAGGGGAAAATAATTGCTGTTCAAAAGTGTACAAAAACCTTGGAGCGCGATCAAGTGGAGCGATTGGTCACCAACAATTAAGGGAATTCCGACGGCGTTAGTAAAGATATCAACAATGTATTTGTCTTGTGGGCAAAAATAAAATCTATTCTTAAATTTAGAAACACATGAAAACAATTACAGTTGATCTTGTAAAAGAATTTACATCCTGCATTCTGGAAAGCCGTCCGGATGATCTGTATGACCTTCTTGCACCAGACGGAGAATTTAATGCGCAGGATGCGGAGCGTAACAATACAGAAGTAAATCGGGATGGATTTATTTCATGGATCAAATCGCGTTTGGCCGAGGAGTCGGTTACCGCATACTATTACGACCAGTGCACGTTTTGCAGCATAGGCAGTCCGGTGGTGCTGTTCAACGACGGCAGTTTTCCCCGACAGATTCAGGATGATTCAGAATCAATAAAGACCAGGTGGGAGATCAAGGTACAATACAAAATCTTCAATTCGCCCACAACCCAAAATCCGGAAACAGATCAATCAATCGATCATAACGTTCACATTGCACTTCATCTTCCCAGTTAAACACCTTTGATGCATTTTCTCGCTCACGTATAAAGTAGCGCATATCAAATTCAGCAGGATCTCTTTCAAGGATCGAGCAGGCGATAAAGCCATTGGTTATAATATTATTTGCCCAGATCATAGTTTCTGTCCCGTTAATGGTGTACGATCTGATGTACATAAAGTGCTCCCGAAAATACTCAGCGAAATCGTCCTGGAACTGAAAAGAAATATCAGTGAGCTGATGTGCCCGCTTCAAAGCTGCTTTTTTACTATCATACCATGCTACTATGAATTCCGTATGATTGTGCTCAACAATCAGCAGGCATTTTTTCCTCGCTTTCGATTTCATTACTTCTGAATGATGATCCGGTTTGTCAGCTGACGTCCATCAGTTGCGGTAATCTGCGCTATGTAAGTTCCCGATTCCAGATTAGAGAGATCTTGTTCGGAATGTAGTTGTGTAATTTTCTTTTCTGCAACTATGGCTCCGGACGTATTCATAAGCACAAGCACTCCCGCTCCGAATGGTTGTTCAAGCGTAAAATGACCATCGGAAGGATTGGGATAGACTTTGAAAACACCGTTTTCATTTTTCTTCTTTCGCTTATAGAGAAACAAGAGCGAAGTTGCACCGGCCACTGCAGCCAATCCGATTCCGCCAAACAAATAATAGGTTCGTTCCTGCTCTTTGGCTCTGAGATATTCTTGTATATCGTGAGGTAAAGCCATATCGTGCGCTGCATTCTTTGTTATCTGCACTCCCGGCATGGAGAAATTGATGATCACACTCCTGTTGCTATCTGCTGCTTCCATGTTCGGTGATCGGTAAACCAGATTATAAAACGATTGTACCTTCCTTCCGATTTTAGCGTAAATCTCCGGTAAAGCTGTTGCAGAACTAATGAAGAATGCTTCGCCACTTGTGGAATCTGCAATGATCTGCAGTGTGTCTTTGTTGACGCTGCCTAAACCAATAACATAAATAGGAACTTCCATATCCCTCGCACGAGCTATTACCGCTGTAGGATGAATTGTACTCATGTTATCATAGCCGTCTGTCATCACAATCATCACAGGAATACCTTGCTGCATGTCCAGCAGATTTAGTCCTTCCATCATGGACGCATACAACGCGGTGCTGCCATCAGGTTGTATACTGTTTGCTGCAGTCAAGAGTTCAGACTTGCTATTCGTTAGTGGTACGATTAAGTCAGGCTGAGTTGAGAACCCAACCATACCCATCCGGTCTTTATCCGAATTAAATCCGGAAACAAAATCCTTAATAGCACTGCGTGCGTTCTCAATGGGTGGAACATATCCTGCAGGCCAATACATGGAGTCCCATCCATACAGAAATACCCTGAACGTATCGGGCAATACTGTAAGCGGTTCTCCTTTTTCATTAAAGAATTGTGAGTAGTCCAGAATCATTGAGCCGGAATGATCTACTACCAGACTCATCAATACGGGTTGCTTAACCGCAACCGGTTCAACGGAGAGCAATTCACACGGCTGACCGTTTTCAGAAACAAAAACATTATTTGTAGTAAGATTTAGAATGGGCTCACCGTTTTCCGTTTCTGCGCGGAACACCACAGATACATTAGGGAAGGAGTCCGGATAAACGCCGAGTATTGTAATTCGCGCTCCAACTGATGTGCCGATTCCTCCTGATATGCTATCAGTTTGAGTCAGAACTAAAGTAGGAATCAATAGTGCAGCAAAAAAAAGCAGAATGGTAAATCGCATATGTTATTTTTTTAAAACTAGTTTAAATCGTATTCAACCAAGCCATTATTTCTGCGAAATTTTTTTCCACAGGAATCACCACCTCTTTTTCATAGCGTTTAATCAACTTGGACTTCGGATAGCTGTATTTCGTTTCATACTTCAAATAGTTATATATCCAGGCATCTTCCCGAATTTGCGGGTTTTTAATCAGAACCTCCAAGTCCATGTGCTCCGATATGGCCTTTTGTAAGGTGGTAGAGCGAATCATTTTATACTTTACGACAACTTGTTTTACTTTCTCCAACTGCTCTGCGGATATATACCGACTGATGGTCCAAAGAATGATAAAAAGCGGATGATATTTCATAGTTGAATAATGAATTAGTCGGATGATTTATGTTCCGGATAATATTTTTTAATAGCACTTTCAAGCGGCATGTTCAATGCTGTAACCCCTAACTCAATAACGATAAATTTCCATAGCGGCATCTCAACTAAAAAGCGATTGATCAATGCCCACGCGAGAATGGAGGTAAGGAATGAAGCTGCCATAAGCAGGGCTTTACGTTTCATTTTTGCGTTCATAGTGTGGTGAGTTCTCTGTGTTCGTTAAATTGATATTCTTCTTTACAAAAATCAGGTTTGTCAATGATCTCGCGTGTTTCGCGTATTAAACTAACAGGGACGTTAAAGAGTGTAGCGATCTCATCGTAGTAATAATACGGATGAAGCATTTTGTTCATCACCTTCCAGTTTCCCTGATTTCCGGAGTAGAAGCTGAGCAGTTTTTTCTTCCACGGTTTCGAAAATCGTGAATAGCGCCCGTTCAGAAAGTGTTCCCAGTCCTCAACTTGTTTCGAAAAATCGAACCATGCGATGAGTGTTTCGTTAGGAAGCTCTTCAAAGCCGGCGAGAATAGGTGAGGGGTACACGTACTTTTTCAGAATATACTGCGCTTTGCTGCTCATGCAGTCTTTATACACTAAGGTGAGCTTCATGTCCGCCACCGAAAATTTGTTTCGGCAGGCAGCATACGTTTGCTCGGGTGAATATCCAAGGTTTCTGGGTATTCCAAGCTGCGGATAGCAGAAGATGCGACTTTTATGAACGTATTTAGCGTATATGCTTTCCATGGTTTTTTTATTTGCAATGCGAATATCCTGACTATTAGTGCAAACTATTTGCACACTAGAACGGTAAGGTGTCCTCTTCCTGAGGATCTGTTATTAGTCCCGGATCTGTAGGCAGGAAATCATTACCTCCACCAAAAGGAACGTCAGGAGCCATAGGGTCTTCAATTTTCCAAACTTTAAGCGTGGTGTACCAGCGCCCTTTGTTCTCCCGGCTTTCCGGATCCAGGGAAAATTCCAGGAGCCGTCCTACTGCTACTTTCGTTTTATCTACTTTATCACCCCATAGGGTAAGACAAACTTTCTTGGGAAAGTTGGCTTGCGTTTCTACAATGATTTCCTGTCTGGTCCATTTTCCGTTAGCGGTTTCTCCGCTTACCGCAGGAAGAATTTGTGCGATGGTGGCTTTGATTTTCATGGCTGTTGAGTTTTGTGATGTAAAGTTGAGATCGACTTGTGCAAATGAAGTGCACCGATGTTGTTAGTTGTGTCGCATAAAGCCCTCCAGTTCCCTGTATTCTACAAAGTGATGTGTGATTTGAATTTTTGAGATCAGCGGACCTTTGAATGATAGAGTCATAGCCTTGGGTCGGTCAAAGTCCTTGCGGAAGGGAAAAGCAAAATCGTGAATAGGAATCGCACGGTTCGGCGCATTCACGCCGGTCGAGATGAAGAAGTCGATCGGTTCGCCTCTTTCATCGAAAAACGGATCAAATACCTTGCCGTTGATTTTCCCTGCGTTAGATGCACGGTAGGCGTCGATCAGGTTCAGTTCTTTCTGTAGCCACGCCATACATTCATTGTCGCCACATCCGCCCGGAAATTCCACTTCAGGATCCAGATGGCGATGCAATTTTTCAATAGAACTGCGGTTCAGGAGCATGAGAAACCATTCTTCTGCCAGAAACCTTTGGTTCATCAATTCTTCATCGATCATTATTTTTTCCATGGTTTTTCAGAATTAAGGTTATACAAATAGAGGGGTAAAGTGTGCATTACATCTGCACACTCACCCAAATAGCTTCCGGCGATTCCTTGAAATAAAGATTCAGAGCCGGACACAACCACAGGTCTTTTGTTCCGAATTTATTGCGGAAGGAGGGAAGGTTCACCGGTGTATATACCGTACCCATGCTCTCAAAACACGTAAAGCTGATGTGTGCATCGGCACCACGAAATTCCTGTTGGCTGAAAATGGCATTAAATCCGTTTTCCCGAGCCTGATTACGAATGCCCTTTGCATTTAACAGGTGATCGATGAAATCGTCGGCTCCACCCACAAAAGGTTCGGCAATGAGTCCTACACGGGCGTCGTCAAATACCCACAGTCCGTTCAGGTAATACACCCGTATTACTAGGATGCTGTTGTTAGAGTCAAGGATGCGGCGTCCCGGAATGGAGTTGTTGTAATCGTTCAGTTGTTGGTTCATGTTTTTCATAGTTTTTGTTTTTGGTTGCCGCAAAAGTGCATACCGTTAAAGCCACAAAACGATTCTCTGCAAGCTTGTAAGGATTGGGCAGTTGCCGGGATACAGGTGCAATTTTGTCCCCGAACGGAATAATTCACTAAAACCAAAACAACATGAACAAGAAAACCTATTACCACCTTGTGCTCGACCGTAGCGGCAGCATGAGTACTTGCTGGAACGCAACACTTAACGGATGGTCGAACCAGATAGTAAGGATTACAAAAACTGCACGTGAACACCCGGAGCAGGAGATACTGGCATCCGTATGCGTGTTTGATAGTTGCATAGATTTTCCCGGTGGGATTGTACGGGTAGGAGCAGGGGACATTCCTTCGCTGGAGCACATCTACCCGCGAGGAAGTACCGCCCTGTTTGATGCTCTCGGATTCAGTATCGAAAAATTGCAGTTAGCCGCCGGAAGTGATCTGGCGAAAGCAGAGGCGAGTGTAGTTGTAGTGGTGCTTACCGACGGACAGGAAAATTCATCATCTCGGTTTTCAGGACCTGTGATCCGCGAAAAGATGGATGCGTTGCAGGCATCCGGTTTATGGAACTTTGTGTTTATCGGTGCCGACTTTGATATCACCGCTACGGCAGGATATTTTAATGCGCACAACGACAATCAAATGAATGTTTCGAAGGAGGACATCGGAGCAGCCTTTAACCGCGTGAACCGATCTATGGATTCCTATATTTCTGATAAGAAAGACGGGAAGATCAACAAAACGTTTCTCAAGTAACGGATATACGTCGCGGTGACGTTAGCAGGCCGTCGGTTATTCCTTTCCGGGATGCCGGCGGCTTTTTTGATGTTAAGATTATGCTTGCAGCAAACCATGCGTTTAACCCTGTTGTGTACGATGACTTGTATGAGTTGCAACACAATTTCTGCTTTGTTTTTATGCGGTTATGAAGTATATTGAACGCTGGAAATAAAACGCATCGAAGCAACGCTTATACTTCAAATTGTGCTGCTTAGCGCGTAAATGTAGCGGGTATAACGAGTTATGGGCAAGTTTAAAAAAAAACAAGTAGTGAAATGATATATATATAGCAAAATAGTTAAAGAATTTCATAGAAAAATGGAGGCCAGAAACCAATAAAACGGGGCGTAATCGAAAAGCCAAATGAGTAGAATATCAAAACAAAAATTTGAAATATGAGCTCAAATGAAAATTACAACAAAGCAATTGCTGATTTTTTAACAAAGTTCATGAAATTAAAAAATCTTGGAGTTGACGAATTCGTGCGACAAGAAATAATTTTTAAAGGGAATGCACTTGGACTTGAACTTCATACTATCGAAAATAAATTAGATGATGTTATTTTCGAAAGAGATGAAGTGAAAAAAAAACAAACCTTGCTAAATGTTCTTTCGAAAATCAATCAGATAGTTCCAAATTTAAATGACATTGATAATAAATCGAATGCGCTTTTCTTAAAATATAATTGCTTATATAAATTAAAAAATTACGAAGAAGCATTAGTTGCCATAATGCAAGCAATACAGATATATCAAAACAATCAAAATATTTACTCTTCTAGGCTTAGGCTTTACTACGAAAAAGCCGTTGAATTATTGTTGCATTTTGAGCAGTACGACGAAGCAGTTTTTATTTGTGATAGATCCGAGGATTTATGTAAAGATGATAAATATGCCATAGTTAATGAATTGGAGGAAATTATTTCGAATAAGGCAAAGGCATTCTTTTTCCAAGGAAAACATGAAAAAGCGTTTAAAGAAATTGATCGAGCAATTTATCTTTTTCCTCAAGGTGATAGAAATCAATATAAAACATTTAGATCGTTGGAAACACGCGCTCTTTTTAAGAGAAACCTTGGTGATCAGGTGGGCTATCAAAAAGATAAAGACATGAGTGAAAAATGGGAAGAAATGGATCTGAATCGTTAAATTGATATTTTGGGAGCAATAGTCACACAAGACAATCACTTTTTAATGTTCTTAATTTTTAGATTTTAAATGGAGACCAGAGACCATAAAAACGGGGCGACACCGAAAAGCCAGATGAGTAGGAATAAAAATTTTTAACTATGGGCATATTTGATAATCTCTTTGGGGGATCTAACGAAAATAAAAATAATAAATCACCCATTAAAACTGCATTGAATGAGGCGTTAATCGCATGCAATTTATTTGCTAATACTTCATTGGAACATTACAAGGATTTATTAAATAAGGAAAATATTAAATTCATTGAAAAAATTGTACCACCTAAAGACGCCTATCCAGGTATAAAAGGACCGGATGGTCAGCCATTAAAAATGATTGACGGCTACACAACGATTGATTTCAACAAGATGATTGGGTACAGGGATGTGCCATACATGGCTGTTGACCAAAGTGGATTTCAAAATTTTAAAAACGCTAAAATAAATGTAAAATTTGATAAGGATGGACTTTTCAAAAGTCAAGACATTTCGTTGGAATATTATGATTATGATTCAAACAGTACAGCCGCATTTGATTTATTTGAACCGTTTCTTGGGTCAAGCCTTTGGGAAGTTGTAAGGAAGAAGAAAAATCCAGATGATGATTTTTATCGCGCTGAAATAATTTTAATGCAAAAGAAAGATAAGTCTATGCTCTTAATTAGCAATGCAGGCAGAGTAATAAGCTTTAGATTGTATAACCAGCTTCAAGACATTATTAACTATACTTTCAAATAATATTTTCATGACAGAAATAGATGAATTTAAGAGCCTAATTCAATCCGGAAATATTGCTGGGGTTAAAAATTTATTATTACGTGGGGCAAATTATAATTTGACTGATGGTTTTGGTTACACTCCGCTTCATTGGGCTACAATGCAAGGTAAAACTGAAATTGTTGAAATTCTATTGCAAAGTGGCGCAAATAAAAATCCTCAATGCTTCAACTATAATTTTTCACCTTTACATACAGCAATAAATGAAAATCAAAATGGTGCAATTCAAGCCTTGCTTAATAATGGCGCAGACATAATGGCAAGAGATAAAGATGGAAACACACCTTTGCATTTTGCATCAATGATGGGTAATGATTTAATCGTTCACAAGCTATTAGCAATGGGTGCAAATGTTAATGCAATGGACAATCAAGGTGTTACACCCATTTTTTTAGCTAATTACTGTGGCCACGGTAGAGTTGTGAGTATTTTGAAAAATGCTGGGGCAAAATAATCAGAAAACTTTATTAAATGATTTCAAAAGAAAATATCCGTTCAGAGCTAATACTAAGGGGCTACATAGAAGTTATCAAGACAAATGGTGAACCATACAATGGCAAGGATATGTATTTCTGTCCGCAAGCACCTGAATTATATTTATTGAAAATAGTTAATGGCTTTGCTCGTATTGAAAAAACTGGAAAATCAAATTATTCAGCAGAACTTTCAACCAAAGTAAATTCAAATGAAGACATAGAAAAGTTACATCAAGAAATCAATAATATTATCTTGAATCAAGACGAAAGTACTTTAAAAAATAAATCAACAGGCTGTCTTGCCAGCATTGTTATTTTATTTGGTCTTTCGGGTATTGTTTACTACATTTTAAATTCATGAGCCATGTATATAAAAGCCAAAAGTTATCCTCTAAAAAAAATGGGAATTCCTGTTGCATTTGTTATGATAAAAATGCACTTATTAAAATTCAAATTGAAAGCCACAATAACTATGCAAGACGGAAGAGAATTCGAGTTGCATAATCAATGGGCTACAGAAGAAGAATTTGATATGGAGATCCAAAGGTTTGTTAATGAAAAAATGTATTGATTATGGGATTATTTTCAAAAGTGTTTGGACCTAGTGAATTCCAAAATGAAGTGCAAAAAGCAAATTCCTTACATTGGTTTTTTGTCGTTAATAATATTCGGGACTTAGAATTTTCTTTTGGTAATAGCATTGCGAAACAAAATTTTACGGATAGCACTTTGGTTTTCGACTTTTCAACTGGAGTCTTATTGATTAGCGGTGACTTGGTGACAGAAGTATTCAATTATCAAGGAGAATTTCAAATAATTAAGTCTCAATTTGTTGAGGGTGACTTGGTTTTTTATTTGTCATTAATTACAGACAATAATATTGTACTGACATGCACCGTAAAACGGGATCATTTATTATTCGAAGGCACAAGAAGTAATTGGTACGCCAAATTGCAAACAAATCGAGCGACAAGTATTGTACAAGCAAAATACATAATATAAAACCAGCCCATAACAGCGTGTAAGCAATATTGCCTTGCCGCAGGCGCAACACAAGGCAACATCACCTACACGCAAACCGTTATGGGAAAGGTCATAACAAAGGCACCATACTGACAAAAAGACACAACCAATAATGGTATAAAATTTGGTGAGTATCTAAAAATTCAAGAATCATGAAAAATAAAGAAATACAAAATTCATTCATTGTTGCAACAACTGGCGTTTCGATACTACAAACAGCCTACCTCAAAGAATATAACCCAGACATTAAAATGATGATTGGTATATTGCCTGGAATGTTTTTAAGTCGTTCAAAAAATCCATATGTAAAATACTGGGGTGATAGTCTCATTGCAGGAAGTATTATAGGATATGCTATTAATAAGCTTACTAAAAATGTGTGTGATTATTCTTACACTAAAAATCTTCCTAAAAATAATTCCTTGCTTGTTAATATCAACACCGGAAAAGTTATTGAAAGTTTCGGAAAGCCACACTTCATATTCGTAACTAAAAATGATAGTGCAAAAGAAGGTTGGCAAAGCAGTTCACCACTCTTGCATTGCATCAAAAAATTGGAAGGTCAAGCCGGTGGACGACCAAGCAAGCAAGGAGATCTCGTATTTTGGGATAATTTACAAGACCACACTGAAAAATTTAATCAATTACTGAAATTTTGGATAAAATATTTTAAAGCATTAAAACCAACCTATAAAAACAATTATAAACAAAAATTGCTTTTCTGGTACTCAATGGTTAATGATCACAAACCCCTTGACATAAAAAGAAAGGAATTCCGTCCTTCGGCTGTCAGTGAATGGTCAATCTATAATAACACCTTAGTTCGATATGACGACTATGGTAATATTCTTTACGGCGCTGCCGGTACAGCTTTTGGTATTTCTGAGAAAGATTTATTCTGGGGAGCTAATTGGAATCAAATTTTAAAAAGTGGATTAGATGAGAGTAAGGACACTTATTCTATTAAAAGAGGCATCAATATATACAATAATTCTATTGTGCGAAAAAAGGTTTCAAATACAATAAATTATGTTTAAAAAAGGGCGGGACCAATCCTTCTTAATTCCATACATTGGTTTCTTATTTTTACATTTTCTATTCTTTTTGCCGTACGTACTTATAAGAATATCCTGGTACTTGGGTATAGATTTTTTTTATTTCATACATAGTAAGGCTTTGGAGGAGTTTTTTTTCTCCTATATGTGTTGCTTTCTGCGGAATGACCTTGATGTATATTTAACTATTGTATCCTTGTGGTTCCTATATGTAATTTTAAACACTATTATTAAATACCGAAAAAATAAATTAGCTGAGAATAACCCTTCCCATAACAGCACCTAAAAGAAATTAGTGATCATAAATAATTATGAAGAGCCGTGTGAATTTAGCGAAACGGTTTCACGAATACCTCGAAAATGGAATTGGATGAGTAACGAGAGTTTCACGCACGGTTCTGTGGGAAGGCAAGGGTGAAATTCCGCTGTTTGACCCGATTACTAGCAATGTTAGGCGCACCCATAATCACGACAGTTCATCGCTGACTTTTATAGAAAATTATCACGGACAGACAATAGTTTAACATAACCTAAAAACAATTCGCAGACAACATGATTAACTGGCAATATTTTCCAAAATCCGACAAAATAACAGACAAACTCATAGAGACTATTGATGTATTCAAAAAGTATGAGAAGAAAATTGATAGTGCGAAAATTCACAAATCAAAAAAACTTGACAGCAATACAATTTTAGCCATCCTCAAAGACGGACTTACAGACATCGGATATAAAGTTGAGGTCGGCAAATCGGGGGACGACAAAATTGCTGTTCCTGTTTTATATGGACTAAATGGTAAACCTGACAAACAATTTTTTGCTGACGGCTATCACCGAGACGAAGAAATTGTTTTGGAAATTGAGGCAGCAGCAGCAGTTGCAAACAACAGGTTTCTTAAGGACTTGTTTGAGGCGTGTGTAATGGACAATGTAAAATATTGCGTTATTGCAGTTAGAAATGTCAACAAGACAACTAACAATCAAAAGGACTTTGAAGTGGTAATGCGTTTTATAGACACTGTGTATGCAAGTCAAAAACTTAAACTTCCTTTGACAGGTGTTTTAATAATTGGCTACTAATGACATTTACTTATAGACCTACAACATAACGAAGGACAGAAATACTGCTGGTAACATATAAGGCTTTAACGAAGTCGTTTTTCACAACCTGGATTTAACCCTGTGTGTTGCTGAGTGTGCCGAAGCAATGAACAACGCGTTGGTAGCTGAGAATTAATCATCCATACTATGAAACATTTTTTACTGAGTATAGGTATTCTTTTTGGGGCAATTAATTTTGCTTTTGGACAAGTTAGTTTTTATGAAAAACTTGCGGACTCCGCTTTTGTTTTGACAAAGCAGAAGGTAACTTACGACGCGACATATTTTAATATAACGTATCCTAACGGAGATGTGCCGAGTGATAGAGGTGTATGTACTGATGTAGTAATACGTGCGTACAGAAAGCTTGGTATAGATTTGCAAAAAGAAGTTCACGAGGATATGAAGGCAAATTTTGATAAATATCCAAAGCAATGGGGGTTAAAGCGACCGGATAGCAATATTGACCATCGACGTGTGCCCAATCTGATGACATTTTTTTCAAGACATGGTGTGGTTAAAACGATCACAACAACCCCGGAAGATTATAAACCGGGAGATATTGTATGTTGGAATTTAGGAGGGGGAATCACACATATAGGTATTGTTGCGAATAAAAAATCAACGGACAATAAACGATACTTAATTGTGCACAATATTGGAGGAGGACAAGTTCTCGCCGATTGTTTATTTGAATATAAAATAATTGGACATTATCAATATCAGAAGAAATAACTATTACCAATGCTAACCAAAATGCAGCGTGTAATGATGTATTTTGGTTTATTAAGCTTTTTCAGTTATGGTACGACTAATGTAATATTCCGACCTGAATCGCTTACAGTAACTAAAGGCTACCGACTATTTATCACCTCCTGAAATAAAACCCTTAATGCCGGGCTGTTTCTTTTGGTAGTGGAGTTCACGGTTTTTTCATTGCAATTTTCACCCATTACCGCTAGCTTAGTGTTTCAATGAATATACATCTGATACGTAGCGCGGAATTTGATTCTGAGCGTTTTTGGGAGGTGGTGAACCTGTTGCACAAATACCCTGGAATATTGCAATTCAAAACGCGGGAGGAACCTCTTGTGATGCACGATGATGTTGTGCGCGAACAAAGTATCACAGCAGAAGAATTTCATACACAGGAGAAAGATTCGTCTGCAGTACATGAGACCAGAAGAGTTGAAGTGGTGACATGGAATACTATTTTCAGTCGTTGTTCGGAATACCGTCGCAAGAATGATATCGGCACCAATGAATTTGTGGTCCTGCTCACGGATTACAGCAACGACAAAAACTGGTTTGCAGCCGGAGATCCACGTGGCGAAAGAAACCTGTTTGTACAAACGCGCTATTGGGATTATTACTCGGGCAGCGATCTGCGATATCCGGTGGCGTATCATACGGTTACGGGTATCCTGAAGAAACTCATGTTCCGCGATTACAACGATCTGAATGCACATTGGCATGAAACGCCAATCGGTTGTATGCTTGATTTTTGCAGGAACAAAAAAGAGATCTCGCTTAAGTTGCGTACGGCAGATATCTGTCCCGATTGTTTGAAGCTGATCAATGAGCGTTCGGTAGATCACAAAATTGTGCAGCAGGTTTTTGAAGTCTTGGACGGTATTCGTGCACAGATGGTGTACAAAGCGCGGTTTGTAATTAATCGTCAGCCTCCGCAACTAAACTTTGAGGGACGCAACAGGAAATTGATCTTCCCGGAGCTGGGTGATCTCGAGGTGCGTTTAACTCCATTGGAGAAAACGGTTTACTTATTTTTCTTTTCACACCCCGAAGGTGTGGCGCTGAACAGCATATTTGAACACGAGGACGAGTTTATGGATATATATAGTTCGCTCAGCAACGCGGATAGCCGTGAGGTAATGGTGCAACGTGTGAATGACCTGATCGATCCGCTATCGAATTCCATCAGTGAAAAGATATCGCGCATACGCCGCAAGTTTTCTGAAGCGCTGGGTGAAGAAATGGCTTCTGATTTTATCATTACCGGAGCCAATGCAGAGCCTCGGTACATCCCATACGCTAAAGCACAATTTCAAAATTCAGCACTCAATATACTTCCGGGTAAGAACAGGTGGTTGCATCCGGAGTGAGGGGTCTTCAACGTTTCATGTGAATTAATTATCCTCGTATTCAGGCGGTTGCAAATTTATTTCTACCTAAAAAACCAACGTAAATAGTTTACGTCGGTCGTGTTCAAGTTTGCTTCCGTAATCATATCACGGATCTATGAAAGCAAATTTTATTCAATCGGGAATATGCTGTCAATTGCGTTGGGCACTGTTAGGAGAGATCACCTTTAATCATTTTTTGGAAAAGTATTGGTGTCACCTGGAAAGGGCGTACAGTTTTCATCTGGCGCATCAGGAAAATCGTTTTGCAGTGAATACTGCAGGAAAAGTACCGTTTCTGAGTAAAGACGTAAAGGGTAACACAACGTATATACATGCTGATCTTAACATTGAGTATGCCGGACAACTTGCTAAATCCGGTGCATTGGGGGTTCATTACTATCCCGGCAAGAGAATGATTTCTCCATTGCTGCCTTTTCATGGTGTAGATATTCCGTTGCTATGCGCTAGAGGTAAAGAAGAGTTTTTGCTGCTGCCCCCGGTTTGGAGATTTATGAATCAGGTTTCGTATGATCTGCTCATTATTGCGCGACCGCATATGCAACTACTTATGATCTGGCCGGACAGCTGTTCGGGATCACGCATCGCTTTTTCAGTGTTGAACCCAACCTTCGGTAGCCGCGTTTCTCAACCAAGTTACTGAAAATATGCTTAGCATGATGTTTCACCAAAACAGAACATTATGAAAAAGCAAAGAAAACCGTACAACACCATTGTC